>ERZ832522.285-NODE-285-length-74113-cov-11.492074_pt1 | contig 74113 bp, 54 predicted proteins | sample MGYA00519951_ERZ832522 | MGnify/ENA primary metagenome ERZ832522 (study PRJEB31850, sample SAMEA3708728) | human gut metagenome | biome: human gut; feature: human-associated habitat; material: faeces | place: China | collected 2014 ... | reverse complement strand
GTGGGGGAGGTTTGGAGGGGGCGGGAGGGGTTTTCTTCAGAAAGGCCCTCCCGCCCCTCCAATCTTCTCACAATTCCTCTTCCTACCTCAAACTTTCCAACACTTCGCGGGTGGACTTGAGCATGTAGCCGAAGTCCTCTTCGCTGAGCCAGTGCTGGAAGGGGAAGGATATCTGGCCGTCGAAGAAGGCGTCGGCGTTGGGGCAGTTGGCTTCCCCGAGTCCGAGCTTCTTGTAGAAATCGTAGCGGTCGAGCGGGATGTACTGCACCACGCACTTGATGCCCTTTTCTTCGGAAATGGCGTGCATGAAGGCGTCGCGCTTGCCGTTTTTCATGCAGCCCGCGAGCAGGTGGTAGTTGTGGCGGGTGGTGTCGTCGCGGAGGAACTCCAGCTCGGGGTAATCCTTGAGCGCGTCGATGAAACGGATGGCCCGGGCGCGCTTTTCGGCGTTGATCCGGTCGATGCGTTCAAGCATCTTGACGCCGAGGGCACACTCGATTTCGCCGAGGCAGTAGTTGTTCGGCCAGAGCATGTCGCCGTCGAGCATGGGCATGTCCACATTGCCCATCGCCGGGGTCCAGTAGTTGGGCCGGGGCTCGGGATAGCCGCAGTGCCCGTTGTGGCGCAGGGCGGGCACCAGCGCGGCGAGCTTCGGGTCCTTGACCACCAGCATGCCGCCCTCGCCGAGCGTGGTAAGGTTCTTGTGGGAATGGAACGAGAAGATCGCCATGTCGCCCCACGCGCCCGACTTGATGCCGTCGATGTCCGCGCCGATGGACTGGGCCACGTCTTCGATGACGAGCACGTTGTGCCGCTTCGCCACTTCCATGATCGCGGGCATGTCCGCCACGTAGCCGTACAGGTGCACGACGACGATCGCTTTCGTTTTGGGCGTGATGCACTTTTCGATGGTTTCGGCGTTGACCACATGCGTGACGGGATCGACGTCCGCCCAGACGAGCTTCGCGCCCTTCTTGGCGTAGGGGTAGGCCGAGGCGGTGAAGGTGTGCGAGGGGATGACGACTTCATCGCCGGGCTTGAAGTTGCAGAGCTGCGCGGAAAGCTCAAGCGCGGACACGCCGTTCATCACCGCAAAGCAATGCTCGGCCCCGATGTACTCGCCGAACGCCTTCTGGAAGGCTTGCAGATGCTTGCCCTGCGTCAGCGGTTCCGCGTTCCGCATGGCTTCCACGACCACAGCGATCTCGTCTTCGGTGTACTTGATCGCACGTCCGCTGAAATTGACTTTGATGTCCATAAGATGTCCTGTCTCTGATTGCCCAGTGCGGAACCCGAAACGGTATAGCCGCTTCGGGTTCCCTTATGTTTCTCGGGACAATTGGCGCTGCGGAGGGGGCCTCCGTTTTCCCGCTTAGCGGGTCAAGGGGCCGCATGGTCCCTCGCGGGGGCAAGCCCGCCGGGGGCGCTCCCGCTAGATGCTCTTGTAGCGTTCGATGAGGTTTTCCCTGGTGAGGATCTGCTTGAAGTCGGGGCCGAGGGCATTGGTGAGGGGCTTTTCGTGGACGATGCAGCCGCGATAGAGGCCTTCGTACTGCTCTTCGGTGAGATCCTTGCAGATGCCGGTGGGCAGGTTGACGCCCTGCCGTTCGATCATGGTGCGGAACTGTTTGTATTCTTTGGGGTAGATGTCCCCAAGGACGTTCAGGGCGAGGCAGTTGCCGAGGCCGTGGGCCACATGCAGGACGACGCCGAGCCCGGCGGAGAAGGGATGGATGACGCCCACGTTCCCGGCGGCCATGCCGCCGATGTAGGAGGCGATCATCATTTTTTCGCGGTTTTCTTCGCTCATCATGTCGTCGGAGAGGAAAATTTCCTCGCAGAGCTGCACGGCGCGTACGGAGAAGGCGTCGATGATGGCGTTGCGGTAGCTGCCCTGAAGCGATTCGACGCAGTGCATGAAGGTATCGATGCCGGTGTAGAAATACTGGTCGCGGGGAACGGTGGCGAGCAGGTCGGGATCGAGCAGGAGCTGATCATAGACCGTGTAGTCGCTGTTCATGCCCAGTTTGAGATTTTTGGGGATGTTGGTAAGGACACAGGTGCGGGAGCACTCGGAGCCCGTGCCGGAAAGGGTCGGGATGCCGATCTTGTAGACGGCGGGATTCTTGACGAGTTCCCATCCCTGATAGTCTTCGGCCTTGCCGGGGTTGGTGAGCAGGTTGGCGACGGCCTTGGCGGTGTCGAGGGCGTTCCCTCCGCCGATGCCCACGACGCAGCAGGGAGTGCGGCTGTCGGCGGCGGATACGGCTTCCTTGAAGGCGTCGATGCGGGTGACTTCCGGCTCGGAACTGGAGTCGACGAAATGGAGCTGGTCGCCCTTTTCCATGGGCAGACGGCCGATCAGTTCATGATCGCGGAAGAAGTGGTCGACGAAATAGACGACCGGACCGTCCACGGCTTCGCGGCGGGGTTTCAGCAAGTCGCCGAGCTGAGCCAGAGATCCCCGCCCGAACACATAGTAAGGAACGTTTTTTGTATTGCGATACATGGTAAAAGCCTCATAGGATGATTTTAGGAAACGATAACGGGCATTGTATGTTGAATCCGCCCGGGCCGCAAGCCGGAGCAAACGGCCCGTTCCGGCGGTTTTCCACCGATTTTTCCACGGGAGAGTGTATGTCAGGCAAAACTTCGATAGCGGTTCTCGGGGGCGGAAGCTGGGGTACGGCGCTGGCCCATCTGTTGGCCCATGCCGGGCATTCGGTGGCACTGCTGTTACGGGATGCGGAGCAGGCCGCGCACATCAACGCGCACCATGAGAACCCGCGTTACCTGCGGGGCGTACAGCTGCATCCGGGCATCCGGGCTGTTGCCGGGGATACGGGCGGTCCGGAACAGGCGGAAGTGCTGGCGGGCGTCTCCATGCTGGTCCTGTCGGTCCCTTGCCAAGCCATGCGGGGGACGCTTCGCCGGTTGGCGGGCGTTGTGCCCCCGGACTGCGTTCTTGTCAATACGGCAAAAGGAATCGAAGTTTCCGAGCTGGTTACGGTGGAGCGCATGGTCCGGGAAGAGCTGCCCGGATTCGTGGACCGCTACGCCGTCCTTTCCGGGCCGTCGTTTGCCCTTGAGGTGGCGACCTGCAAGCCCACGGCGGTGGTGCTCGGCTGCCGCGACGAACGGCTTGGGGCACGGCTGAGGGAAGTGTTCGCCACGCCGTGGTTCCGATCCTATTCCAGTACGGACGTGCCGGGTGTGGAGCTCGGCGGCGCGATCAAGAACGTCATCGCCATCGCCGCGGGCCTCAGCGACGGGCTCGGCTTCGGCCTGAATGCCCGGGCGGCGCTGGTCACGCGCGGCCTTGCGGAAACCAGCCGTCTCGGTGTGGCGCTTGGGGCGCGGGCATCGACCTTCATGGGCCTTTCCGGGCTCGGGGACCTCATGCTCACCTGTTCGGGCGATCTGTCCCGCAACCGTCAGGTCGGGCTGCGCCTCGGGGCCGGTGAGAGCCTGGAAGGCATCGCCTCATCCATGTGCATGGTGGCCGAAGGGGTCAAGACCACGCAGGCCGTGCACCGGCTGGCGCAGCGCCTCGGCGTGGACATGCCCGTGACCGGCACCATGTACAGCGTCTTGTATGAGGGGTTCGCGCCCCGCGAGGCGGTACAGGCCCTTATGGGGAGACAGTTGAAGGAAGAATAGTTCGGTAGAATTGAGCATGGGTGGCACCTTATGAGAAACGGGCTCAAAATCTAACCCAGCTTGGGCGTATGAGCTTTCTTTTGGTGGCTGCCGGTCACAGTGAGCTGGCTTTATGTGTACATCCGGCAAAGAGAGCATATCATGAGTCGCAATCATGGAATTACCCGAAAAAGAATATTTACCAGTCACCAAGTGGGGACACATCACTAATAGAGAGCCATTTGGTGTTCGCTTATTACAAGGAGTATGAGCTCCCGCCTGCCTTCAAGAGGCCCGTTATCTCTCCTGTTCACTAAGCAGCGAAGAACTGTAATTCCTGTAACAATACACCATAACAAAGTAACTCAAAGCGTGGCCATAATGACAAAAACAAAGTCAGGAATTCAAATTGGTTGGCGGCTGTTACAACACGCTTCCCAGCGAGATATTGAATTGGGTACTCGATACCAGACTGAGGATATTCGCAGAAAACTTTCCTTTTGATGAAAGTGAATTGGATGTTCCTGCAATGGGTTAGTAGCCTATACCATCGACTTAGTGGGTGCTAGCCAAAACTATGGACAGATCGAATTTTCGCCTTGCAGCACGCTTCTTCTCCACTACTCGCAAAGGGGATGAGTGATATCAGCAGGGTGGCGAACGTCGTATATTTATGTTGTGGCGCTACTTGGCTTGTACTGGAATCTAGGCCTTAAGGGGGGCTCAGGCCGTTAAGGATATGGTCAGCCACCAAAGGAAGAAAAATTCACGGTAGACGTATTGCTCTCTGTTATAGAGTTGTTTGCTTAGAGTCAGAATTCGCTGGCTGAAAGGGACAAAAAGTTAGCTCTGTGCCATTTTTACCTATATGCCAATTGAGCGCATCAATCCTTTTTAGTATATAATATACTGATATTATTGTAAATATTTGAATCTATGGAGAGTGTCAGGATAAGATGTCTGCCCTAGTGACCGTGTGGACTCTCCTAACCGAGGATACGGTAGCCAAAAGCTCAGTTAGTATCTGTTCATGCGCGGAATATGGAACGCCGTTTTGGAATGGAAGAGAACCAAAAAAATGAGATGTTCCGTGTTCTTTTATAAGGATTTATCTATGAATTATTAGAGCATGGAGCGATTCTTTGTTGTGTTTCGGTATTTTAGTCTGATTACCTCATTAACTTTATTAAGAAAGTTTCAAAATCTCTTCTAGTATTAACTCGTTTTTTGTATATTTAAAAATTAGTAAATTGATACATTAGTACCATATGCTGAAATAAAATATGGTAACTGAGTATAATATATCATAGTATTTATAGTGTTAACTTTACGAAGAATCCGCGTAAAACAATGCTAGTGACCAAGATAGTAAATTATCAGCTATGCAAAATTAAGCGAAAATAATTCTGAATAATACAAGTAATATAAAGATGTGCTTAAGGAAGTGCCTGAGAATGGGGATAATTAAAATTGTTAGGGAGTGAAGGTAGGTGCTATTTGATTTTTATCAAAAATGAAGGCATTGTCTTATCAATTTTTGTGTCAGCTCAAGAAGACCACAGTAGTTATAACTCTGAAAATGTTTCCTAGCAGAAGCTTGTATAGGTGTATAGAAGTCACAAAAATCTAGTATCAATATTTATGTATAAATATTAAATTATTCTAGGGGCCGTCTCTAAATAAAGACTTTTTGCCTTCCTATTGGTTAACTGTTTGCATGAGCAGGCACGACATTTCAGATGAAAATTGGGCCATAATCGGACCTATGTTGGCAAAGTTCAGTATGGAAACCAGAGGCTGGAAGCGTAAGGACGACCGCCTGATGTTTAACGCCATCCTGTGGATCATGAAAACAGGAGCGCCTTGGCGAGACTTGCATCCAGAACTCGGGCCTTGGAAAACAGTGCATAAACGCTTTTTCGAATGGGCCAGGCTTGAGGTATGGGATTGACATTCTTCGAATGTTGTCCATTAATGCAGATCCTGAAGCTATAATTATTGATCCACCTTTATTAAGCTGTACCAACACGGGGCCGGCGTAAAAGGAGGCACTTTAATCAGGATGTCGGACGGAGCAAAGGCGGATTAGCCACTAAGATTCACGCTGTGGTTGATGCCCTCGGCAATCCTTTGCGTATTCACCTCACCGCAGGAAATGTACATGACATTGTTCCCGCATGTGGCCTGATAAAGGTTTACTGGCAGAAAAACTCCTTGCAGACAGAGCTTATACCGCTAAACTGTTCGCATTGGCGGGACGTCAAAGCCATGAAGTGGTCATTCCTCCAGTGAAAGGCAGACTGCTCCAAAGAGAGTACACCCCCATGCGTACAAAGAGCGCCATCTGGTTGGATGTTTCTTTGCCAAGATTAAGTCATTTCGGAGAGTAGCAACGCGGTATGATAAACTCTCCATAACCTTTAAAGTGTCAGCCATGCTGGCTGCAATGAACTATTTAGAGACACTCCCTAGAGTGTGGGATGCCTCCATCGCTGAATGGTGTCTTATAGATGTTACAAACCGTCGCGGCTTGGTCTGCCCGAAAGGTTTCCATCGTTATACTAATCTACTACCGTAGCGTTGGGTAAAATTAGGTGTGTTCCGAAAGCTCCTTGCACTATCCAGTGATCTTGAAGAACATGGAGTATAGACCTTTCAGGGTGTAGCGTCGCTGGAACGTTCGTCGTTGCAAAAAAAGGACAAAAGTGGGAAAGGCCAAATGGGGCATACTATATTGCAAATGTTTCTCTCGCCGTGTACACGAACTCTACTGGCCTTCATGAGGTCCCCCTAGAGCCCGGAAGAATTATTAAGGAGTGTATCTATAACAGGAAACTACTCGATAGTGATCTTGCGACTTGAAGGGGTGAGGTTATTGTGCCGTATCAATGAAATCGAAAGTGTAAACTACCCCTGGATGGTCATCTTTTGTGACGTCATCGTCGCCGTTGGAAAGTTGGACACTTGCTCGCCTGGCGTAATGTGTGCGGACAACAATACGTGGAACAGATTTCATTAACAATTTATTCCTTTTATTTGTTTTTTATAAAAGGATTATTAGTGTTCTATGAAATAACTTCTAAATTTTTTTGTATATCTACTCTAGAGATTCTCTGAACTTTAAGAATAGTTTTTTGTTATAAAAACAGTAGTTATATATATTTGATGTCTTAAATGTTATATTGTTTGGGGGTGTTGCGGGTGTGAGCTCTATATTACGAAAACCATATTCATATGCTGAAGCCCTCCATCTGAAAGCTGTTCCTAATCCTTCATCAGATATATTTGAAATCTTATGTCTGTATGCTAGTAAAAATTCATTTTTAGCTATATCTTCATCAGAAGACAACATGACAAGACTATCAATTATATCTAGATCGATATTTAGATCGTTAAAAGATCGATACCAAATATCGTTTATTGTTTTATAGTATGTTATATTATTATATGTATGAACAAAAAAAATAGATGCAAATATTATAGAGAAAATACTTGTTGTAATCCTGTGTTTATTGAATGCGAAAAAAAATAAAAAAATTAAACCGATAAAAAATGGTATTATTGTTCGTGTTGAAACAGCAAGTGTATATGGAATTGCCTGAGCATAAACGCTTAGTGTTACAGATAAAATTACGATTATTTGTTTATATGTTTTTTTTATATTTTTCAATACACAAAATAAAAAAGCAAAAGGAAATATCCATAAAGAGTTTTTGAAAAAAGTTAAGTGATATATAAAATAGTTTGTTTCCTTTTTTATACTGAGAATGAGATCTGCTATACTGCTTACAACGTGAGGTTGTCTCCATTCGCTAAGAGTAATAAATGTTCCACATATATAGTATACAATACAATTAGAAATGATGTATCCAATTAAAAAGCCTAATATCCATAGTAATAATATTTTTATAAAATTTTTATTATTAATAAAAAGTAGTGGTAGTAAAAAATAGAAATTACTTAATGTACCGTTAAATAATATACCAAAAAATAAAAAGAAATATACATAATTAATTTTGTTATGAAGCAAGGAGGCTATTACAAGGAGCATAAAAGCACAAGTTGAAACTAGTGGCCATAAATTGATCATGTATATTGATGGTACTAGTATGGATACCATGGCTGCCAACACAGATATTTTTATGTCCAATATATTTCTAAATGATATGTATAAAAAAATATATATAAATATGATATTTAATATTCCGACAAATGTTGGGTTTAGTAAACGTAAGGCATCGAATAATGTATATACAAGCCATCTACCTTCAGATTGGAGTTGGATTTGATATGAAGTAATATATCTAATACAGTCATGTCTCCATACATTTATATTATAAAAATTATATAATATTATCGATAAATACATAAAAATTATAATTAATGAAAAAGGATAGATAGCCTTATATATATCATTAAAATTTATTCTAAACAGGTTATCTTTTAACAACATTTTTTTCCCTTTTTTGCCCTAAATCTTTATTTTCGGGGATGAAGAAAGTTACTGCACGAGAAGATTACGTTTCATCGATGACTCCCCAATATGGGTAGTGTCTCAAAGTATATTTCATACTACATAAACAGGATTAATAGTCTTTGAGTGATTTATGTACAAAATATTCACAATACTTTGTACTTGTTTGGGAGTGCCATTCTAAACTATGTTCTAATTCTTATTTTTTTGTGATCAAAAAGTATGCTGATATTTATACATGTTAGGTATAAATTTTCGATAAATTATAAACAATGTTACTAGAAAATATAAAAATAAAGCTCTAATAATATGAATTTTAAATTTATTTTCTCAAAAATATTTATTACTTGTACTTAAAACAACGAAGTTGTAGAGACTGATCTCATAGAATAATGTTAAAAATTTATTTAATTGAACATTAAAGGGTATTAAGGAAACGCTATGGGTAAAGTATTAGATAACCTCTCTGCTAAATTGGCTTGTTAGCCTATCCTTAATATAAATTTTTTATATCGCAATCTTTGTTTTATATATTGGATAAAAATAGATATATTACAATAAAATTGGAAATGATGAGTTTTTATTTCTAAAAACGCTTTTTTTAAGATTTCTTCTAAATATTAAAAATATATTTTGTCAGAGAGCGTGTGGGGGAGTAAAAATATGTACCAAGTAGAGGGACTACCTTCCGTAGCCCAAATAGGAAGGGGAAAAGGGCTATTTTATGGAAAGATTGATGAAGCCAATACCTAACTCGCGTGTATCTTCGCCTAATTTGAGTGATGATGGGCTAGCGGGTGCCGGTGGTATAAATTCCAATACATTTATTCTCTCTTCTTTTATTGTGACAGGAATACGCACAGTGGTGGGTGCATCACTCAGAATAAATCTGTTGTATGTTTCACCCCCGACTCGCAGCAGGCACTCTTTACCTGCATTGGGGCCGAAAGCCTTCGCCGTTAATACTATGGTAAATATTTTTGGTAATGATTCAGTAAAAGTAAAACGAATTGTTTTTTCAGTTTTGGCGTCAGACCAGCGTCCCCATGGTTCGGGGCCAGATAATCCTTTTACAGAGTGAATAAACTCAGGGAAGGAGTTTTTACGAAAATCAATACCTTCAGTCAAAGTTGCAGAATATCGATGGCCGTAATGATCAACAATATATCCAGCGTGTTGCATAATATCTAGAGGAGAAGCTTCTGAGTAAGTGGGCGCAGGTTCGGTTCTTTGTAATATGAAAAAAACATTATTCCCATTGCCGCTGCGTAGGGGAGTACCAAAACGTGCGGACAATTCATTGATAACCGTTTCACCTTTGTCTTTATATCCGCGTCGATCCACGCAGATCCCGGAAAAGCCCAATAATCTGATTACTTCAATTTGTTTGGATAAAGGTTCCTCAGAAAGATAATGGAAGAAGAGATCTCCTTCACGCCCGTATATACTTCCATATGAAAAATTTAATTTTTTTGAATGAATGTAGCCAATACTTTGACTATAATCCGGCATATTGTAGAGGTGGGGAGCTTCGGGAAAATGAATATAAGGTAGCTGATATATAGCCGCTCCAGGAGGAAGTGCTGCTTCCACAGATTCAATAAATTGTTTGTCAGCATCCCAATTTTGTTGCATTTCTGTAGGAACAAGAGGTCCAATAGGGACTTGATCCCATGCGACTAATGTTCCCAGAAGGAGCACAATAAAGAGGATGGATCTATGTGAGAGGTTATATTTCTTTATCCAATTTTGAAATGTGAGGAAAAGTATCACTAGAACGGTGAAGGCTATACAGATGCTAATTCGATTCCACGCACGTAGAGCTGGAGTGACAAAAAAGGCAAAAATACTACCACCACCTCCTATTGTTCCCATAAAGAAAAGGAATAATGTTTGAAAAGAAAAAAAGGATAGTTTTGAATCTAATTTTTTTCCAGACATATTTTTGAAGAAATTGCCTGCAACAATGAATAACCCCAACCCTCCTAGTAATCCAAGAGCTGACATTCTATTTTCGTTAACGAGTGGAAAGTTTTGTGAATAATATTTATGTGTTATGTTTGAAAATGTTTTATTAGAATGTATGAAACTCGGGAGAATAAGTTGAATAAGCTTTAGGCCGTATATTTCTGATTCTGCAGGTAGACGATTGGCATTTGTAATAAACGAATTTATACCAAATTCAGTTTGATAAATTTTAGATGGAAGTATGTTTAAAGTAACAGTTAAACATATTGTCATGCATAAAGAACAACTTATGACTATATTACGGAAAGTTTGATGCCGAATACTGCCCGCTATGCCCGATAGCGTTAGAATAATACATCCAAATGCAGAATAGTACACAGTGAAACATGACATTGGTATCATTGCAATCATATAGAGGATAATATGACGAAATGATAACTCTTTGTATGGATTAATAAAAATTTTATAGCCTATCCAAAAAAATAGAGGGAAAACGGAATAGTCCGCATAGGTTAAATGGCCTATGCGCATGAAATGATAAGGGATAAAATCGTAGGAAACGGCACATAATATACTTAAGTATATACTTAAGCCCAATCCTCGAAGTACACAATATGATGTAATAAAGACTAGTGCAAATGTTAGAACAAAAAAGGCATTGAATGCAAATGGGAAACCACCAGAAAAATGCAATATTTTTAGTAAAAAGAAAGAAAAAGACTCAATGAAGGGGAAATCATATACAAAAGAACCAAAGGGCCACCCCATCCGTGGTTCAATCCAGAACCAGCCATTAGTAAGCCGTTGGATATAAGTACTATAAAGGAGTCCATCCCCTGAGTAGCAATAGTGAAAAGTTTTCGTAGGCCAGAGCGCTCCCTCCATAATGAAACAGGCAAGCATAAAACAGACAATAGCACTAGACAGCCAGATTTTCCATTCTTCTATAAAAATTCTAAGTAAAGAAGTATGTTGGGGGAGAGAGTCTTGCATCTAATTTTTCCTTGAATTTGGAAGGGGACAACGATAATTTTCTAGAAAATTATTGTTCGCTATCCAAAAACATGGCGCTTCGATACGCTTCAGTTATCATACTTTCGTCACTATCATGAGGTGTCCATCTTAGATCTTGCTCTGCCTGTGAAATATCAAGGATATAGTTTTCGTCGGCGATCATGTATTGTTCCTTGTACATAATTTCTAGCCCAATTTTGCCTATTAGCCCGAGGCAACCTTTGATAATGGGTCCATTTGTAGGGATCATCATGGAATGGGAATTGACTTGTCGAGCTAGTTCGGAGAGTAGAGCCTTTACTGTAGGTGGATTCGCTGAGCCCAGATTGTATTCTTTGTTTGGAAATCCGTGTTCCACTGCCAGTAGGGCGGCACGGGCACAATCGTGCACGGAAATCATCTGATAGCAGTTCTGCCCGGCACCAATCATAGGAACTGGAAGGTTGTGTTGAATAAGCGTAAAAAGTTTTTTCAGAATACCAAGGCGTCCTTTACCGATAATAAGCCGTGGCCTGAAAATTGTGATATTATATCCTCGGGTTCTATACTTTCGACAGATATCTTCAGCGAGTTTTTTGCTTTTTCCGTAATAGCCGAAAGGTAAGAGCGGGTGGTCTTCTTTGATAGGAAGATATTGTGGCTTGCCGTAAACCATATCAGTTGAGAAAAAGAGCATATTGCGGCAGCCATCATGGAAGCTCTTTTCAAGTAGTTTTTCCGTGCCTACTGTATTTACATCTTCAAAAAATGCCTGTCGATTTTTGCAAGGAATTTTTTCATGATACTGCCTTGCAGCAAGATGGATGAGAATATCATCTTCCGTAAAGATAAAATCAATTGTGCTAGCTAGATCAGTATGATGAAAAGCGATCTTTTCCTTTGGTTTCACAATATCAAGCACGATAATGGATTGTTCTCCACGGTACTGCAGTTGCTTGATTAATTCTGTGCCAAGGAAGCCGGAGCCTCCGGTAATAACATATCTACTCATGAGAGTTCTCCTGTCTGGGTCAGCAGCCACACACCAATACAAATAACGATAATTCCCGCAACTTTTTGGAGTGTAAGAGTTTCACCAAAAAGAAAGTAGGCCATAATGGCAGTTACAATATAACCGATGCTTAAGAGTGGGTAGGCAACGGAAACGTTGACTCGTGATAACACGACCATCCACAGCAAAATGGATATAGCATAGCAGGTCATGCCACTTAGCAGAAAAATGTTGGTGAGTACCTTAAAGCAGAGGCTGACAATATTCTGAATGTTCAGGGTCAGGGAGCCAATAAGTAACATTCCTTTGCGGATGAATAATTGCGCGAAGGCATTAAGGAGGACGCTTATAACAATGATTAGCATATTGTGGAACATGGATTACCTCAATAAATAAGAATAAATAGATGAATGCCCCAGAATATAATACATAGCTGGATACCGGTGTCGTGCAGAAGTATTTTTGTCGGAGAAAGGCCTCTATCTCGTACCATGAGTAGTTGGAGGTAGCGCAGATTACCGATGATGACCCAGAATGAGGTCAAGAAAAGCCAATCTGTATTTAGTCTATTGTTGACAACCAGATCCATAGAGTAAAGGATATAGCATACAGTGCTGATAGCGCTCAGGAAAGTCAGGCTCGCAATCACGAAATTTTTGCTATACCCCATGAGGGAGGGGCGGGTACTTCCAGTAATTTTCTTCTGTTCCACCTTCGAGAGATCATCCCAGCGTTTGCCGATAGCAAGAAACATGGACAATAGAAATACCATTAGCACGAGCCAGTGGCTCATGCCTGCATTGATAACAAACATACCAGCCAGCACTCGCAGAACATAGCCTATGGCGATGCACACGATATCGAGTAATGCCTTTTGCTTTCCAATAAAAACGTAGAACAGGTTTAATAGCAGATATGCAATGACACAGAGTAGACAGGCGCTACCAAGAAAACCGGAAAGAATCAAGCTACCAGTCATGCAAATGGCGGAACATACCACAGCCTGTGATGGCTGCACAGCACCGCGCGCAAGCGGACGGTACTTTTTAGTTGGATGGTTTCTGTCTTCGTCGCGATCTTTCAAATCGTTGAGCATGTAGATGGCACTCGCACAGAAAGAAAAAGCAAAAAAACAAAAAATGCTTAGCAGAATAAGGGAAGGTTCGATCAGTTTTCCACTGAAAAAGGCCGGTAGAAAAACGAAGCAGTTCTTCAACCATTGGTATGGCCTAGCCAGTTCGATGATGGCCTGCCTTGAGCTGCGGAACGGTTTATAATGAATACTACTGTCCTTAGCCAGTGAAAACATAGGAAAGTCACCTTCGCTGTCGCCATAGACTTCTATGTCTGATTTCTCAAGATCCGGAAGATATTCGCGCAGACGACGACATTTTTCTTCTCCATTGCAGTTGGCACCGTCAATATGGCCTGTGAAGTAACCTTCAGCATTATATTCAAGGCGTGTGCAGACGAAGTCCATCCCGAGCCGAGAGGCAATCGGTTTTACCCATTCCTCAGCGGATGCGGATACAATTATCGTCTTCCTACCTTCCTTCTGTACTTGATATACAGCCTCAAGTGCTCCGGGACGGAGGCCCTCCCGAAGTAGAAAATCTGCAAAGGCTGTCCCAGCCTCATTTATCCGTTCTCGCGTCCAACCATAATAAAAAAGCGCAAGAATTCGTTCCTTGCTCTGTTTTGCGTTGTGTATCCCCATTTTCCACGAAACCATTATCCAAGCAAGTTGGGGAAGATGCCAGAATAGCGCCCCGTACCCCGAGGTAAAAATAACAAAACGTAATAAGGAATCGTGCCTTGTTAATGTGCCATCAAAATCAAAAAGGCTTGTCGGTTGCGACATATTGTTTGGAGCTCCGTTTGAGACGCGATATATTGAATTAGTTTTGTGCTTTAATAATACTTTTATTGAGAAGAACCAGATCTGGATTTTTTTTGTAAAACTGAAAATATCTATTAATTAGATCTCCCGGTGCTATTTCCTGTCCTCCCAGGCGAAAAATAAATGGATCGGCAAATAGCAATCCTAGACTTTTAGCAACACCGGGGAGAATGGGAAAACTTACTGATGTAAACAATTCCGGGATATCCAGAGCTTTACGGTGTTCTTTTTTTTGAAGGTCATTTTTTACGTTGAGAAGACTGAAGATCTGATCAGCAATGTGCAGAAGAAGCGCATTGGTAGGGTGGTTTAATGTCCAAAACAGTCGTTGCTCGTGGAAATTTCTGCGTATAAAAGATTCTGTTTTGATATCAAGCGACATTTCTCTATGTTTTAGTTCTTCAAGACTGTTCATTGCCACAGGTAAGCTGCCCGCATATACGGTGGGGTCAGAAAATCGGAGTATCGTATCCTTTACTGATAGGCCTTCAATGAAAGATTTGAAGATAAGCCTGTTATGATAATCAAATTGCTCAGTAACATGGCTACCATCAGGATTTCGCAGGTAAAAAAGTTCTGGATTGTAGGCATCCCAGTAGGTTGGTGATACAGAAAGACAAACAGCGTGTTGTGGAAGAAAGGATTTTAGTGTTTTTGACCCTACACCAATGTTATTTCTGTAAGACTCTTGAACAGGATGAAAAAGAAAAACATCAGTAGTACGTAGTTCTTCACGCAGAGTTGTTACTTCTTCTGGGGTGATGGCAAAGACCCCCGGAAAGACTTTCCAGGTAAAGGCATTAGTGAAATTAGTAGAATATGAAAAAAGTTCAAGCAGACCACCTGCCTGACAATTTCCGACAAAAAGCAGCTTTTTTTTAGAGTGCTTCCCAACAGCTAAACTTTTTGGAAAACTGTTTTTTGAGATAGCCCTCAGTCTATATCTATGCAGTATATCATTAAGTTTATTAGATACTCCTAGAAAAATTTTTCTAGTGAACAAACTGGAAAAATTCATAAATTGAAAAGAAAGATCAAGCAATTTACTATTATTTTTTGAAACAACCTCCAGGAGGCAACTGTGCAGCATGAAGCCCAATCTGCGGGGATCGGAGCTTTGCCCGCACTCCTGCGGTGATGCAGGAGGTTCTTCGCTTCGAAGCATGACAGTAAGTAGAGGGGTATCATCAATAAACTGACTTCGCGCAACAGGGATGGTCAGTTCGGTAATGTCGTAAAGAGCTTTGCACAGTACTTCTTCTCCGTTGATAAGGCAGTGCACCGATCGTTGTGGAGTATTACCAAGGTATGGCGTGAGTTGTAGTGTCAGCGTGTAATCTTGGGGCAAGGTCCTGATAGTAAAGGAAGCTTGCTGTTCCTCTGTCCAAATGCCGGTGGACTCCAGCTCATGCCACCCTTTCAGATTAATGACATGTTCAACCTTAGGAACAAAATCCAATTCCTGTTCGCAAGAACTCCCCCATGCGTATTGTTTCCAATTGTTTTCGATGCCCAGTATTTTCTGTACAAGGGGGAAACACGAAGGAATAAATGTGCCGTCTGTGACAGTAGAACTTTTCCATGCCGTCATTGCAGTCTCCTGAACTGATGGATCAATGAGAGGCATAAGTGCATGGAACAGTTTTTCCGGCACCTTGTAGGTATAAAACATTTCTTTGCACTCTTCATGCGATATTGGAAAGTGCATGCTAAAGAGTTTATGAATAATATCGATAGATTCCTCTGCTCCAGTGAGCTGCACATTGGTATCAGACATACCTCCGTAACGGTATGCTGTGAAGAGATAGGGAACATTAACCGCTTTGGCACCCCCAAGGATCAGTCTGAGGACAAGGTCATAATCTGCAGAGCTCCGGTACCCTTCGTCAAAGCGGTAGTTCTTAAGTACATCGCGTCGTGTGAACATAGCCTGATGACTCAACGGCATTCTGACATAAAAACTTCCCATTGCTTGAGGTAGAATACCAACGTAGGTATTATCCTGCAAATAGTAGCAACCTGAATAAGAGAAGTCGGCCTCGGAGTTCTCAAGCGCATGCGCGGATATAGAGACAGCGTAATCTGAATTCCAATAATCATCTGAATTGAGAAAGGCGATATATTTGCCAGAGGCACGATCTATAGCCTTGTTCATGGCATTATAAATACCACTGTCTTTTTCGGAAAAGTAGGTTATCCAACCTTTGCGCTGATATTCTTCGAGCATTTCAAGTGTTCCGTCATCGGAGGCTCCGTCGATGACTAAGTGTTCAATTTCCCCCGAATAGCGCTGTCTGTGTACTGATTCGATGCACTGGCGTAGATATTGTTTCCTGCCGCTTCTGATAGCGTTCAGTGTCACTGTTGCGACAGTTATTTTCGGAGAAGAGGAGTTTTCTATCTCCTGCATTTTTTTCACGATGATATCCGCACAGCGCTTCCATGAGAACAGCTTTGCTCGTTGTAAGCCTCTAGAGGATAGCTCTTCCCGTCGATCGGGCTTGAAATACAATTCCGAATAGGCGGCGAGGTGTTGCTCAAGGGATTGTGGATCAATCATGATGCCAGCATCACCAATGATTTCAGGTAGTGATGTAGTATTGCTTGTAATGACGGGAATATTACACTGCATGGCTTCTAAGGGGGGCAATCCGAACCCTTCATACAGGGATGTGTAGACAAAAAACATAGCACCGCTGTAAAGGGGGGCCAGATCTTTGTCATCCACATAGCCTGTGCGGATAATCTTGTCTTTGTAGTGTATATATTCGGGAAGTTCCCTTTTCAGCAGTTCATCGAACCCCTTCCAAGGGGTTCCGGCCAGAACATAGACAAGATCGTCGACGTTGTTCTGACGGATGAATTGGATGAAGGCCTTCATCGCCATGATGAGATTTTTTCTTGGTTCAAGTGAACACACGGAAAGGATGTAGTTTTTCCCTTCGGGAATACGGAATTTTTTTTGTATGTCGATACTATTCATCCTGTTTTTGCAGGGATAAAAATTTTTTCCCGCAGCAAGAGGCGTAACGGTGATTTTTTTGCTGTCAATATGGGGAACATGCTTTCTGTAATCCTCTCGCGTATATTCAGAATTGGCAAAGAAGAAATCAGAAAAAAGCAAGCCATCAAGCATCGTTGTAAAATATTGCTGGTTGTTTTTTGAAAACCACTCAGGGTGAATAAAGGGAATTAAATCATGGAGAAAAAGATAGGAGGTTATCCAGTTATATTTTCTTATGCAAACAGGAACTGCCCCGTATATATTTAGATAGCAATTAATAAAAGATAAATCTGAATTTTCGTCAAGAATGGCGCACTTGAAATTTAGATCGGTAGCTTCTTTAAAATGATCATCTAGAATTTTTTTTTGGTTTTTATCACAATAAAGAAAAAGCTGAATATCATTTCGCCTGACAAGTTGCTGAAAAATATTCCACGCGACAAAGTAAACTCCGGTACGAGACGTTCCAGGGGTCACTCCCACGGCAAGCAATGTTGCGTCAAAAAGTACATTTAATCTTGTCGTCTTTTCTTCCTCTACCCAGTCAAGAATCTGTTCCTTTTCCACTAGCCAATGCTCGTAGCCAGCCTGCATGAAGTCGCGCGTATTTTGTTGGATAATACGGACCTGTTCTTTAGAATATTCTAGAGGGATGACGGCGTCAGGTTGGAACAAAAAGCCTGTCTTCCCATGCTCGATATATTCATTCATAGTAGGATGGTCGGCGGCAACAACGCAGCGTCCGCGGGCCATGGCTTCGAGAAAGCTCATTCCGATGCCTTCTTGCACACGGGGTGCGATATAGAATGCGGCTGCATCTATAGCTCGGTACATATCTGTTTTAGTTGAAAACCATTTGGAAAAAGTTACTTTTTGTCTTAGATTCGACACGGGGGCAACAAACTGTTGTTCGGGATCTGGAGCATTATGAATATGAATATGGTCAAGAGGGCTATTTGCAAAAAGCTTGGAAACAGTATTGACGTTGATGAAAGTCAAGCGTTGCCACAGAAAGGCTGACTGAATATCTCCTTCACCTGTTTCTTTAACAGGTTCTGGAAAATACTGGATGTAACGAGAATCTAGTCCCATTGTGAGCAGTTCTTCGTGGAGTGTACGGCTAAAGTTGATGATCCGAAAGTCGCTGTACTCTTGCCAGATAGGATCTGTTCTTTTAGGGGCACCATCAAACATAGGGAAAAAGATACCATTCTGGAAATGGATATTAGTATCTAATATATCCCGATGTGGAAGAATTTGCCAGAGAATGACTGTATTAAAATATCGCTGTTGCAATCCACAATAAATATCAACTCCATCACTATAGGGATCAAATGAGAAAACCGTAATATCATATCGTGTACCTAGAAGCTGCTGCATAAAAACAGAAGAGCTAGTCTTCTTGTGATAGGAATGGTCAATGAATAACAAGGAAGGCATACTCATTCTCCCTCAGTGGCGCAGTTGATATTAAAATAATATAAAAAGTGTATAGTGTAGGCTTTATTGCTTCAACGGCAAGGCTTGAAGCAGCATTTTTGCGCTCTCCCCCCATGTTAGGCATTTGATTCCTTCTGAGGACGGTGCCGTTCCCGTTGTATAACTCTGCAACCACATTTCAATGGAAATGGCAAGAGATTCAGGTTCGAATCCATCAAAATAGAAGGCATGGTCTTCGGCTATTTCCCTGAATACGGGAATGTCACGCAGGATAAGTGGCTTGCCGTGTCTAGCTCCTTCTACAACGGCGAGGCCGAATCCTTCACCCTCTGAGGCCATGAGCACGGCGGTGGAGGCTTCATATATTTTTTCAAGATATTCGTCACTGATTCCCTGCAGCCAGAAGAGATGTTTATTCCGCTGCGGGTGCTGATCTAACTTTACGACAAAGTCGTCCATCTTCCAGCCTAGCTTGCCTACAATGACAAGGTTGACCTCAACACCTTTTTTCCAGAGTAGCTCAAAGGCGCTGAGTGCCTGTCGGTGTCCTTTTCTAGGCTCAATGGTGCTGACCATTAATATGGCGGGGACAACAGACATGTTTCCGATAACAAAATCGGCGTCCTTTGGCAGACCTGTTGTGGGAATAGAATTATCAATATCCGATCCGAGATGAAACCAAGAGTACTTCATCGGACGAAGACGTCTGGGGCCGTTCTTCTTCATCCAATTTTGAACATCGTTCATGACCGCCTGTGAAATGGATATGAGCCCGTCGAACTCCCCGATGACTTTGAGCCAGTGGGGAAAATAGATTTTTATACCTTCAGAACAATACTGTGGAAACTGGATGGCAAGCAGATCATACACGACAAAATGGATGCTAACTCCGTGACGCTTCATACGATTTAGCACAGGCATCTGTGTTGGAACAACATCCAATTGTAGATCAAGCCCAAGAAAAATATCGCGATGTGACCAGTCAATAGCGCAGTCTTCTGACAGACCATCATCATAGCCGAGTACTGTCTGTGAAAACGTGTGGGCATAAACATAGCTAGATTTTTCAAAAGTGGCATAAACTGGGCGCACAATATACCCGTGTGGAGGATTAGCTACTATCTGGGAAACAATGCTTCGCGTAACCCGTTGAATACCTGTTCTGGCATCGCTCTGCGCAAGGTTCCCAATATCAATAAGAAGCTGTGGCGGCTCTCTATCAAAAGTCCGGGCAATGCACTCGGCGACAGGAACTTTCATTGCAGCAGAAATATACCTATTGACGTTTGTGCACACATTGGAAATCCGTTCCTTGGGTGTCAGGAATGTCCATGCTGGTTTGCGAAAGACTGCGATATTCTCTTCAAGAGCATGTAGTGCCTTCTGCGCGGAAATATCCCAAGAAAACAATTGTGCCCTGTTTTTGCTATTTTTGATGAGCCGTGTACGGAATGCCTCATCTGTGAGTGCCTGTTCGATCTTGGCAGCAAAGGCTTTTACGTCATGTGGATCAAAGAGTGCCTCTTCAAGACCAATGACTTCCGGGATAGCTGTTGTATTGGAGCCGATAACCGGTGCGCCACAGCACATGGCCTCCAACACGGGAAGTCCAAAGCCTTCTTCAAGGGAGGGAAAGACGAACAGCGAACATGCCTTGTAAAGGGCACACAAGTCTTCATCGCAAATTCGACCTAGGAGATATACCGATTCGTCAGACAGCCCTTGTCGTCGGGCTTCACTACGCATGGCCTCGAGCATTAATGTCTGTCCGCCGCAGGGAAACACTAGTTTGTACTTAGCCCGTATGGCGGCAGGCAGACGGTTGAAAGCGGCGAGCAGGAAAGGAACATTTTTTCGCTCTTCCAGTCCGCCGACATACAGGATAAACTGCTCTACAAGGTGTATTTTTTTTATTATATCCTGGGGGGGGTATTCGCCTACCTGGGAGGTGAAACGGTCATCGCAGGCGCTAGAAATAGAAACAGTAGGAACATCCGGTAGATATTTTCCTGCTTCGGAGCGCGTGAAATCCGAAATGGTCAAACCAAGGTGGAGCAGTTTCAGCTGTTGAAAATGTTCCTGATACCATGGAGACTGAAGGGGGGACAGATATTTTACTGGAGAACTGAACGGTAAAAAATCATAAAGGATACCGGCGAGTAAAGTTTTTTCTCGTAATGGATTTAAGTTACAACAGAAATCATCTCCCCATCCCTCCATCATACTAGTAATGAGGAGAACATCGGGGTTAAGGTTGTCAAGCAGTGAAGCATAAATAGCCGAGGCAATAGCACGATTGCATTCCGAATTCGGAGTCATGTAGGACAGAGGGACGGGGGCATACCAGACCCTGATATTTTCCGGAGGAAGACTCTCAGTAAAGGTCGCGCGGAGACTATCAATTGCTTCAGGCAGCATGCCATTGAGCAAAAGGATGATCTCGTGTTCAGCACGATTGCGGACGATTCCCTTGACTAGTCCCAATGTATAACGACCAATCCCTCGTAAGCGGGATTCAGTCTGTGCTCCTTGCATGTCAATAACAATACGCATCAATGTTTCCCCTTTTCTTTTTCAAGGAGACAGAGCTCTGTATATATTTCTTTCCCCCATGGGGTCAGTTCATCGACTTTGGAAGGAAGAACTGAATAGTCGGACGATAACGTCCTAACCTTGATAAGCTCATTGAGCCGATACAAAAGTGTAGGGTAGTACTTTAGAATGTGGAGACATAATGTTTTGAGCGTCGGCTTGCGCAGCACGAAGGCACTGATTATGACAATACTTTTTTTGATGATACATTTCATATTGTTCATGATGATATTCCTCGTTGACTTTTATCCCGTGCTCTTTATAAGAACCTTAATGGGGCTACAAAAATTGTCCAGCGATGTACAATGGCTGGATGTTGTGAATAGGCCAGATGTGAGTCTCTGGGGAGGTTTTGGGCAACACGAGATTAATCAATTTGGATAAAGCTGAACGGTAGTTTTAGTATTTTTTTGTGTATGTGCTACATGATATATGCGATCATTAAAATAGGGACGAACATTTTTCACGAAATTCGATTAAAAATGGGGAAAACATGATGAGACATGATATCGTTATCGAAATAAAAACTATCCTTGCTCTTGCGTATAGATATGATGCCTATTCTCGAACACCACCATCCCTGAGTTGTTTACAGTACCAAGCGTAGGTAGATTTCAATCCGTCTTCAAGTTTGATCTGGGGAGTCCAACCCAAGGCGAAAAGCCTTGAACTGTCCATCAGTTTTCTGGGAGTCCCATCAGGTTTTGAAGGGTCTGTCAGGATCTGGCCCTTGTATCCGACAGCCCGGGCCACCATATGAGCCAGCTCCAGAATGGAGATCTCCTGCCCGCAGCCAACATTGATATGGATTTGTTCTGAATAAGTATTCATAAGGAAAACACAGGCGTCAGCAAGATCATCCACATGAAGAAACTCGCGAAGGGGGGAACCTGTGCCCCAAATTGTGACAGAAGGAATATTTTGAAGTTTCGCTTCGTGAAAACGCCGGATAAGTGCCGGAAGAACATGTGAATTTTTAGGGTGAAAATTATCGCCTGGGCCATACAGATTGGTCGGCATGGCTGATATGACATCGAACCCATACTGTTCGCGATAGGCCTGTCCCATACGGATGCCGGATATCTTGCTAAGGGCATAACAATCATTCGTTGGTTCAAGGGCACCCGTTAGTAGTGACTCTTCACGGATAGGCTGCAAGGCAAATTTAGGATAAATGCAGGATGAGCCAAGAAACAGTAATTTCTTACAATTATTGTGGTAAGCTGCATCAATGATATTGCTGATCATCATGATATTGTCGTAAATGAATTGTGCGGGGTACGTTGCATTAGCATGTATCCCACCAACCTTACCCGCTGCGAGAAATACATATTCCGGTTTTTCTGCCGCAAAAAAAGCACGTACAGCATCTTGTTCACGTAAATCCAGTTGAGTATGGGTACGCTCGATCTGATTTGTGTATCCATTTTTAAGTAGAGCTTTAGCAATAGCCCCACCAACAAGTCCTCTGCTACCTGCAATGAATATCTTGGAATTTTTGTTCATAATACATCTCAATTTAACTTAATGGTTATTTTAAAGACTAGGTTAGTCTTCAAGCATCCAGCGCAACGTTTCTTCAAGGGGAATTCTTGTTATCGATCCAATATATTTTTCAAGGAACTTTGAAGAACCAATAAGGGTATGAACTTCATTAGGACGGACAAACTTATTAGAAATACGGATTTCAGGAGAATAGCCGGTGAGTTCTCTTAGCATTTTGATAACTTCATGGAGAGAGTACCCCGTTCCTGTACATATATTGAATGGTCCCCAAGGGGCTCTGCTTTTTGCAAGTCGAGTATAGATGGATACGACATCACGAACATCGCCGAACTCTCGTATGACTTGTGTATTACCTAACTCGATAACTGACAACCGTTCACGAAAATGATGTATAAGCTTAGGAATGACGAATGTATTCCCCTGCCCCCGTCCCGTGTAGTTAAATGGGCGTACAACGGCAATATGCAGATGAGGTTGCCAAATTTTGGCCATATATTCCATAGCCAATTTACTTACAGCGTAGTCGTTACACGGAGCAGGTAGTGTATCTTCGTTCTGCATTCCTTCGGTATTTCCATATATATTGGCAGAACTCACCATGAGAGTGAAGGCAGGGGGGTGAGCCATTCCGGCTAGTGCCGCCAACAAGTTGCGACTGGCGGCAACATTAATACGATAAATAAGATCTGGAGAACTCTGAACATGACTGATCCCAGCAAGATGAAAGACTATGTCTGGCTGGATCCTCTTTATTGCTAGGCAGGTGGCATCACTGTCCAATAAGTCAACTTGTTCATAGCATTCAAGAGGTATATCAATTGGTCTGTGCCTGAGACCAATACCAGCGACGCAGTATCCGTGTTGGTCAAGCTCTTTGGCAAGATACCGACCAGTAAAGCCTTCAATGCCGGTGATGAGTGCTATCGACATGGAACACCTTTTTCAGCTTTTTTTGAAGAATGTATTCAGCTGAACAAGTTGTTCAGCATAGTCGAGAGGCCCCTCATCAGCCTGGCTGCAGATAGCTTTGAACTCAGGTTCCGATGATACGTCTGTTACATTCAGTCCATGTGGCATATCATGCGTAAAAAGACAGGAATAATAACCGGATGGAATATCCGTGTTGTAGGAAATCAGCCTGAGGCCAGCTTTTTTTGCCAAAATTTCACGGGATCGCCCCACAAAAAAGTAAAGATGAAATCGCGTATATTCATAAATATATTCCCAACACCCAGTCACATGGTTCATCAATCCATCGGGTTTTAGGAGTGATTTCATGAAGGATAATTCTTTGACAGGAGTCCGTAGGTGTTCCACGAGGTCATGGGAAAAAATACCGTCAAAGCGCATCCCCGCAAGCTGTTCTCGATTTCGAATGAGCCCTTCATCTTCTTCTGGTGAATAGGGCTCGTAATTTAGAACGTTCCATCCTTCCGCCCTGAGCTCCGGCACAGCGCGAGACCATACCCCTCCTCCGTAGTTGAGGTAGATACCATCCTTGCGGGGATTGAGATCGTAAAAGCTTCTCTTTTCCAAATTAGTACAGTCGCTCTCGTGAAATACCTGGTAGTGCCGGGCGTATTCCTCGGCAAGATCCAGTGAGGAAAGTTGGAACATCTTTTCAGGACCGAATATGACATCACAATGTGGACACTGATGACGAAGGAGACGCCCACCTTGAAAAATGCAGTCTGTTTGGAATGTTTTCAATGTTTCTGGGAGATTTTGACCGCACAGCGGGCAAGATGTAGGCAGAGATGATGGGGCTATTTTCTCCAAGCGATCAATTAGTTGCCAGTGATTGAATATTTGTCCGATAAGAAGCTGCCTCTGTATCTTTTCTAGAGCATTAAGGCGACCATGAACGTATTCTTTTTCTTCAGTGGAGATATGCGAGGCTTTAGTCTCTAGAGCTGCCGTAAGACTCTCATGCAGAGCGTTACTTTTGGCTTCCAAAGTTGCGATTTCGGTATCATGCCATATATTGAGCTGATCACGTAATTGAAGAAGATTTTGAGCGGTGGATGCGTCCTGCTGTAATTTTTCGAAAGAAGTTCGATGTGTTATTTTAACATTAAATCCGGCGAGCAATGTGTCGAGAAAGGAAGGTATTTTCATTGGAATCCTGTATTTTTATTTAATGATAGTATCAGCGGAACAGGGCATCCAGGAAACACCGGTAAATCTCGGTAGCGTCACATTCACAACAGAGAAAGTAACAGCGAGGTCAATCCAGTGAAAATTTTCAAGGGCATGTGTATCGCCCTGATGCGCTGCCACGGTTATAGAATACATTCCCGGTCCTAGTGCGGCCTGAAAATCAAACATAGCTTTACCGCATTGGCCTGAGCAAAGCGATATTTTTTGACCAAGTAGGTAGGTATTCGTACCGAAGACTTCCATTCCTGTCCGCTCCTTAATCAATATACCGAATGTGGCCTCGGGAACATCAGCAGTGGCTTTGAAATCAATAACTAGACGAACGTGTTGATTGGTCTGAAGGCATTCGATGGGAGCCCCTTGTTCATCCTGGAGAATGACATCGGTAATGGAAACTCTGCGATTTCCCGAAATGACTTTGAGACGGTGTTCCTGTTGTTCCTGTCGGATGGTCGAGCCGGAGTCTGCACGTTCCGCAATAAGAGCGTTGTAGACATCCATGACATCATTGGGCGCGCCGTCCATCTGGATACGCCCATGATTGAGCAAAATGGCTCGATCGCAGAGCTGAAGAACAGCGCTCTTGTCGTGGGAGACAAAGAGCAACGTGGTTCCCTGTTCCCTGAACTCTCGAATCTTATTGAAGCTTTTTTGTTGGAAGTAGGTGTCTCCCACCGAAAGAGCTTCGTCCACGATCAGAATATCCGGGCGCACGGCAGTGGCTAGAGCAAAGGCTAGTCGCATCTGCATACCGCTCGAGTAGGTACGTACCGGCTCATCAATGGCCTCACCTATTTCGGCAAAGGTTTCTATTGCAGGCGTTTTCAGTTGAATTTCTTCCGAGGAAAGTCCGATAAGTTGCCCGGCGAGGGCGATATTCTGGCGACCGGTAAAGTCGGGATGAAACCCCATACCGAGTTCGAGCAGAGCTGCAGCCCGACCGTGAAACGAAACGCTTCCCGTGGATGGGGCGGTTGTCCCGGTAATGATTTTCAGAAGCGTGCTCTTGCCAGCACCATTCATACCGATAATACCGACAGCTTCTCCCTGCTGTATTGTAAAAGAAATATCACTGAGTACCCAATGTGGTTGTGTCTTCGGTTTATAAAAGGGTAGAAACCACTCTTTGAAGCGTTCTTTGCGACTATTTCCCACGCGATAGGCCTTACCAATACGATCAACAATGATACTAGAGTTCATCAACAATCTCTTCGGAGTGGCGGCGGAAAAAGCGAAGTGAACCGACCAAAAATAAAAGTGTTAAGAATGTAATGGGGATAAGCGATACAAAATCAGGCCATTGGTGTTCCAAAAAAATAGTGTGAAAACCTTCCATCAGCCCGACCATGGGGTTGAGTTCCAGCAGGCCGCGGAAACGCTCGGGAACGATGGAAGCGGGATAGACCAGAGGTGTGAACCAGAACCAAAACTGACAGATGATACCATACGCCTGCCCCACATCCCTGAAAAAGACATTGACCGTACCAAGAAAGATACCGATGGAGGTAGCAAGGGCAATGAGCAACAACAGAAGGGGCAGACAGCCTAGAATAGCTATCCCAGGAAACTGTCCTACACCGAGTAGAAACACCAAGAACAATATGCTGATGATTCCGAAGTTAATAAGGGCGCTGCCGAGGACGATGGCAGGAAGACAGACTTTGGGGAAGGCCACCTTTTTGAGCATATTCCCATTATCAACAAAGATATTGACACAGCGCAGGCTGAGTTCCGTAAACAACCCCCAAGGAAGAAGCCCGGCGCACAGATAAATACTGTAGGCAAAGCCGGACTCGATACCAGGGAGCTTTGCACGCATAACCTGCGAAAAAATCAGCATGTACACGAGAATCATGCTCAGAGGATTTAGAATGGCCCATATGCCTCCAAGAAGGGAGTGGGTGTAGCGGGAAAGGAATTCCCTCTTGATGGATTCCCATATGAATTGGCGCTTATCGTAGCATACGTGCAGTAAAGACATAGCCGAGCCTTATTTTTTGCTGCGGGTGATATCCGCTTCCACCATCATCTGACAGAGTTGTTCGAGTGAGACTTTCGCTTCCCACCCGAGCACGGCCTTTGCCTTGGCTGGAGCACCGATCAACAGTTCTACTTCAGCCGGACGGAAGAAGACGGGATTGACACGAACCCGCAGTTTACCGGTCTTCGGCTCGATTGCGTATTCTTCCGTCCCCGTCCCGTGCCATTCCAATTCCATGTTTACGGCCTTTGCGGTCATTTCGACGAAGTCGCGGATGCTCTGGGTGCGCCCGGTAGCAAGAACATAGGTACCTGGCGTGTCTTGCTGAAGCATGCGCCACATGCCTTCGACGTATTCTGCGGCATAGCCCCAGTCACGTTTGGCATCAAGGTTGCCGAGTTCCACGAATTCCTGTTTGCCAAGCGACATCTTTGCAAAGGCGTCGGTGATTTTTCTTGTGACGAATTCGATGCCGCGTAGCGGAGACTCATGGTTGAACAGAATACCGCTGCATCCGAAGATGTCGTAGCTTTCGCGGTAGTTCATCGTGAGCCAGTGCGCGTAGAGCTTAGCCACACCGTAGGGGCTGCGGGGGTAGAAGGGCGTGGTTTCCTTCTGGGGAATTTCCTGTACCTTGCCGAACATTTCGGATGTGCTGGCCTGATAGTAGCGGATGCGGGGGTTGACCATACGGACGGCTTCAAGCAGACGCAATGCGCCGAGAGCGGTGATCTGGGCGGTGGTCTCTGGCTGATCAAAAGAAATCCCCACAAAGCTTTGTGCCGCAAGATTATAGACTTCATCGGGCTTGACGCGTTCAAGCAGGCGCAGGCTGCTGCCCGTATCGGTCAAGTCATATTCAACCAGATGAAAGTCAGGATGCTTGTCCACGCCTAGTTCACTGATACGCCAAAAATTGAGGGCACTGGTGCGGCGATAGGTGCCGTAAACACAATAGCCTTTATTTAAAAGAAGCTCGGCGAGGTAGGCTCCGTCCTGCCCAGTAATGCCAGTGATAAGCGCTGTTTTCATGGTTACCTTCTGTCAAGCGTGTTTGGAGTTATGATAAAAATAAATACCAGTCCGACGTTTAACCCAGCGTTTTTTCGGTGTCGCGTCCGTAGACATCCTCGAAGCGGACGATATCGTCCTCACCAAGGTAGGATCCGGACTGAATTTCGATGATAACAAGGGGAATACTGCCAGGATTCTTCAGTCTATGTACTGCTCCGAGTGGAATATAAGTGGACTGGTTTTCCGTGTACAGGCGCACATCGTCCCCATTGGTAACCTCAGCTGTACCGCTAACGACAACCCAGTGTTCGGCGCGATGGTAGTGCATCTGAAGCGAAAGCTGCGCGCCGGGATTGACCGTGATGCGTTTTACCTGAAAACGAGGCCCCGTGACAAGTGATTCATAGCTTCCCCACGGGCGATAAACAAAGGGATGAACCTTATATTCAGGTCGTCCTGCTTCTTTGAGGCGTGCGGCGATGTGTTTTACACTCTGTACGGAAGCACGTGATGCTACTAAAATGGAATCTTGTGTTTCTATGACGGCGAGACCATGAACATCGATTGCGGCAATGAGCCGATGGGTACCGTGCAGATAGCAGTCGTGTGCGTTTTCCTGCATAATATCGCCCGTGCAGACGTTCCCATTATCGTCTTTTCCACCGACCTGATAGAACGCTTCCCATGAGCCGAGATCGTTCCAGTTTGTTGCGAGAGGACATACTGCCGCCAGTCTTGTACGTTCCATAACGGCATAGTCGATGGAGTCTGCGGGAGAATCAATAAATGCGTCTTTTCCGGGAGAAATGAAGGCCCCTTCCTTTTGGTGCTGTTCCCATGCTCTGTGACATTGTGTGTACATTTTGGGGGCAAAGTTTTGTAGCTCACCCAGATATACAGAAGCTCTGAAGAGAAACATACCGCTATTCCAGGAGTACCTACCGTCCATGAGCATGGCTGAAGCCGTGGCTTCATCGGGTTTCTCTACGAAACGAGCTACCTTAAAGCCCTCTATCCCTAATACGTCACCCTGTTTTATATATCCAAACCCTGTCTTCGGGCTATCAGGAGTAATGCCGAAGGTGACAATAAAGCCTTCCTGAGCAAGAGCAACGGCCTTAGTGACTCCATCAGAAAAGGCTTTTGCATCCTGAAGCAGATGATCTGACGGTAGAACTAGCAGCAGAGGATCATCTCCATCTCTCAGTGCCAGTGCTGCAAATGCTGCTAGTGCGATGGCTGGAGCGGTATTGCGAGGTGCGGGCTCCAGAAGAATATGCCCTTGAACGGAGCAAGCCAAAAGTTCCGCACTCACGTAGAAGCGGTGGTTTTCATTACAGACAACCAACGGTTCTCCTGATTCAGGCAATGATGACGCCCGGCGGATTGTATCCCCGAACAGCGTGCGACCGTTACCGAGATCGACAAACTGTTTGGGGTACATGTCACGGGAAAGAGGCCAAAGTCGAGTTCCACTTCCACCGCAGAGAATAACCGGATACAGCATGACGCTTTCCTTGATTTTATAGTCATCGTAGATAGCTACATATTTAGCTGAAAAATACCCTAAAAAATAGCATTGTGTCAAATATATGATACCATGTTTTTATTGTAAGAATGCTTGTTGTAGCACTTTGATAGTGCTTTCCTTTGTCTTCTCCCAGGTGAATTGTTTAGCTTGTCTGCGCATTAGTTCCTTTCTGTCCATTGCAGTGACTGTATGAACAGCCCGCAGCAGTGCGTCACATATGCTTTCTTGAGAATACGGGTCAACATAGTCGACGATATCTCCGCAGGTTTCCCGAACGGGAGGAATATCGGAAGCGATGACAGGGGTGCCACAGGCAAGAGCCTCCAGTGGAGGAAAACCGAATCCTTCGTAAAGAGACGGGAAGGCGAGGGCCGTTGCGCCGCTCGTGATTTTCCGAAGTCTATTGAACGTGATTTCACCCGTACAGTGGATCCTCCCGGGAACCAAACTTTCAATGGAATTCCCGTTCATACCGTTGATGAACCCCTCTTTTTTACCTGTAAGGACAAGGTGGTGGGGAATCTTGCCCGCGACATTTGCAAAGGCGAGACAGAGGGCAAGGAGGTTTTTGTGCGGCTTGAGATTGCCTACGGCAAGGAAGTAAGGAAATGGGAACACGTTTTCCTCTGATGTACCTTGAAACCATTCTGGGGCGATTCCCAGAGACGTCACTGCTGTGAAACCGGTTGGTGTGCCCACGAGTCTGTGGAATTCCCTCTCGGTGAACCGAGAGTCGAAGATGATCGCACGGGCACGAACGCGAACTCCGGTAAAGAGTATACGAGCATAGGTACGTTGCACAGGGTTAAAAATCTTCGGCAGTGCCAGATGAGCGAGATCATGCACCGTCACGAGCACCGGAACCGGAGCTGTGAGCGGGAAGACATAATGTGGAGCCCACAGCCCCTGTGTTCCTTTTACGAGCAGGGGAAGCTCCACTTGTTCATGGAGACTATAAATCTTAGATGAAGCATGGACAGAAATAGAGTTATCGGGAAGCGGAAAAGGAGGAATCCCGTTTGTGATAAGCCGAAAAAAAATATGTGGAAAAGCTTGTATGCACAAGGGGACAATGTTCCTGATATAGACGCCAATGCCTGACATGTCAGCCATGCGGCAGTCGATGCAGATGGTGGAGATGTGGTGCAATGCTGTGCTCTTTATATCGTTACTTTATTATATCATCGAATCCAGTACCAGAAAATTTTTGATAATGATTCCTTGCTGGATGTCGCTGTCTACAAAAAACTATGGCCTCTCCCAATGTATCTCATAAAGAGTTAAAAAATATACTCTTTGTGACGTGTCTTCATATGCTATGTTGATACGTATATCATATTTTATTTTGTTGATAAATTATTTATAATATGATTACTCATAATATTGATGTGACGCTAGCAAAATATTTTATTTATGAATGTTAGATGTTTTTAAATAAAATATTATTTATTATAGTAATACCATTTATGTAATAAGGTATGTTATTTAGGCACGTTGCAACTTATAATTTATAGTATGTTTTTTGTTGTATAAATATATTTATATATATTAGATATTAGAGGTAAAGTTGAAATTTGTATTCTTTAATTGTAGAAAGAAATTTTTTATTAAGGATAATATCATTGTGTTTTTTTAATGTAAATTAATTTATTATTTTGTTTCAAAATGTTGATTTCTCTGTGTAGTGTTAATGGTTTATTTATATAGAATTCATTACAGAAAATATTATATATGTTGTTATGGGTATGACTGGTGGTTACGTCAAGAGAATCTAATATTACATTGTATATAAGATCGTTTGTAAATATATTGTTTTTATTTTTTTCTATATTTTTAAATTTTTCCCTGTGAATAATTTTAAATTTATCAGAAAGATATACTGCAAATGGTATCTCAACCATATTGCGATTAAAATCTTTAATATTTAAAGAGCGAGGTTTTCCAATGTCTTCGCCATGATCTGAATAATATATGATTACGCAAGGAGAGTTTTTTTCTTGTTTAATTATGTTTTTTATTTTTGATAAAACCATATCTGTAAATTTAATGCTTGAAATATATTCATCGATTGTGTTATGATTACTTTTTTCATACTCGTCTGTATATCTGAGACGATATGGGAAATGACTCCCGTATAAATGAATGAAAAAAACATTTGTTTTATTTTTATCTCTATTGATGAAATACTGATTAAATAATTCAGGAATATTTCCATCATTAATCGCTGAGTAATCAAATTTTGATAAATCTGTAATTGATATATCTGAATTTATAAAGTTTGTTATTTTACAAGATTCTCCAAGAATTCGTATAAAAGGACTTCCATATTTTGATTGATTTGAAATCCAGTAGGTTTCTACTCCTAGTTTGTTTAATACATCTATAACAGAGAATGAATTTGTAAAATTTTTATTGTTATAGCTGTTTGCATAGCTCAATGAAATTGGAACGCATGAACTTGTCATCGTATCATAACTTACTGCAAATGGAAATTTTATCCATTCAGCTCTGTCTAATTCTGGCGTCGTTACACTATTGGAATATCCAAAAGATGACATGTAATTTCTATTTGCACTTTCACCAATAACAACAATGATATTATAATTTTTATTATTTATCTTGAAGTCAATGGATTCAAGATAGCGTTTAGCATCTTCTCTATCTGAATAAAATCTATTCAATTCGTGGTTTCTTAATTTATTTCCTTTGTATATAATATAGCAAATATTATTGTATGGGGTTATAAAAAGGCATATGGCGATAAGTGTATATGATTTTTTGAATTTGTATTCAAATGGTTTTGACATATAAATAAAAGTACCAACCAGAATAAGAATAAATAAGCAATATTTATATTCAATAAAAAACGACAAGGATTCAATGATATCACTATCAAGAAAAGCACATACATCATAGAGAGTAAATGCTCTACCAAAATTAAAAAATACAAAACCAAAAAATAAGATGATTGTGTATATAGTGAAGTAAAAATACTTAATTGTATTTGGTATTTTTACAAAGAAGCATAAAAAAATAATACCAAAAAGTGAAATGAAGTGTAAACAGCTATGTTCCCTTAATAGGGCGTAAAAGCAAACATATTGTAATAATGTAATAAAAAAACAAAGTATAATACCATAAATATCTTTACGAAATAAGCTAGTTTTGTATAAAGAATATATCATATATACCTTCCAAACAATATTTTATACCTTGTAATTTTTACATTAAGATGCTTTTAGAAATGTAAGTTTAAACATTAGGGGCCGTCTCTAAATAAAGACTTTTTGCCTTCCTATTGGTTAACTGTTTGCATGAGCAGGCACGACATTTCAGATGAAAATTGGGCCATAATCGGACCTATGTTGGCAAAGTTCAGTATGGAAACCAGAGGCTGGAAGCGTAAGGACGACCGCCTGATGTTTAACGCCATCCTGTGGATCATGAAAACAGGAGCGCCTTGGCGAGACTTGCATCCAGAACTCGGGCCTTGGAAAACAGTGCATAAATGCTTTCTCGAATGGGCCAGGCTTGAGGTAAGGGATGACATTCTTCGAATGTTGTCCATTAATGCAGATCCTGAAGCTATAATTTTGATGCCACCTTTATTAAGCTGCACCGGCACGGTGCCGGCGCAAAAGGGGGCACTTCAATCATGATGTCGGACGCAGCAAAGGCGGATTAGCCACCAAGATTCACGCTGTGGTTGATGCCCTCGGCAATCCTTTGCGCATTCACCTCACCGCAGGAAATGTACATGACATTGTTCCCGCATGTGGCCTGATAGAATGTTTACTGGCAGAAAAACTCCTTGCAGACAGAGCTTATACCGCCAATAAACTGTTCGCATTGGCGGAACGTCAAAGCCATGAAGTGGCCATTCCTCCAGTGAAAGGCATACTGCTCCAAAGAGAGTACGCCACCCATGCGTACAAAGAGCGCCATCTGGTTGAATGTTTCTTTGCCAAGATTAAGTCATTTCGGAGAGCAGCAACGCGGTATGATAAGCTTTCCATAACCTTTAAAGCGTCAGTCATGCTGGCTGCAATGAACTATTTAGAGACATTCCCTAGCTACTTTCTTACTTTGAGTCAGAAAGTTAAAATAGGATTGGAAAATATTTTTTAATATATGAAAAAAGGACTCAGATTTTTACATCCAAGTCCTTGATTCCATTCTGGTGCGCCCGGCGCGATTCGAACGCACGGCCTTTAGCTCCGGAGGCTAACGCTCTATCCGACTGAGCTACGGGCGCGGAGTTTCCCCGGAAGGGGACACTACAGAGTTGGAAAGCTAGCTCTTGTGCCGCGTCCTGTCAAGCTGTATGCTCCGGTACCGGGAGCGTGCTGCGGCTCGTTTGGTGTCGGAGCCGTGTTTTTGTGTCCATCCGTTTGTTACGCTTCCCCTTCTTTTTCTTTATCTTAAGGAGTATTCCATGAGCGTTTCCGTTACTTGGTACGGTCATTCCAATTTTAAGGTTTCTTGCGGCGACGTGACTGTTTTCATAGATCCCTTCTTCACGCATAACCCTTCCTGCCCCGTGACGTGGAATGAGGCCGGGAAGCCGGATTTGGTGCTCGTCACCCATGATCACGGCGATCATACGGGTGACGCCGTGGCGATCTGCAAAAGCAGCGGCGCAACCTGCGGCTGCATCGTCGGCACGGCCGAACGCCTGATCGACGCCGGGATGCCGCAAGCCAGCATTCCCGCCGGGATCGGCTTCAATATCGGGGGCACCATCGAAGTGAAGGGCGTCCGGGTCACCATGACGCAGGCGTTCCATACTTCGGAATCCGGGGCCCCCGCAGGGTACGTCGTGACCATGCCGGACGGCTTTACCTTCTATCACGCGGGCGATACCGGCCTCTTCTCCTCGATGGAGCTGATAGGTTCGCTGTATCCGCTGGATCTGGCGCTGCTGCCCGTGGGCGGCTTCTTCACGATGGACGGGTTGCAGGCCGCCCATGCCGCGCGTCTGCTCAAGCCCAAGGCCGTGATCCCCATGCACTGGGGGACATTCCCGGTCCTTGCGAAGGACACCTCGGCCTTTGCGTCGCATCTCGCTTCCGTGGCTCCAGATGTCCGCCTGGTCTCCATGAAGCCCGGTGATAGCGCCGCGTTCTAATCACGGAGGTATCACATGACGCTCATCGAACACGGCGAACTGGTCCGCCGCGCTTTGGAATATGTGCAGGAAGAACGCTGCCGCCGCCCGGATGCGCCGCTTTCCTCCCTGCTTGACGAAGCGGGTATGCGCTTCAATCTGACGCCGCTGGATGCGGCCCAGCTTGCCCGCCTTTTTTCCGAAACAGGACAGGAGCCTTCCGCCCCGTGCAAACGCTAACTTTGTTCCCCTACAGGACGTTGCCCGATGCCTTCGCTTCTTCAGAGACAGATATTTAAAGAAATCGCCAACCTGTTCGTTCTCGCCGTGGGGGTGCTGCTGACGCTCATCCTCATCAGCCGGGCGGTGCAGATGCGGGAACTGTTTCTGGGGCTGGATCTCGGCATCTTGGATACCGTTCTGCTGTTCGGCTATATGACCCCGCTGTTCCTCATGCTGGTGATTCCCATCGCCTGTATGCTCAGCGTCTTCCTGACCTTCCTGCGCATGAGCACGGACCGCGAGCTGGTCGCCCTGCGTGCGGGGGGCATCAACATCTATCAGATGCTTCCCGCGCCGCTCCTGTTCAGTGTGATCTGCATGTTGCTGACGCTCTGGGTATCCCTGCATTGGCTGGCGTGGGGCATGGGGCATTTCCGGGAAACGATCCTTGAAATCGCCAATACACGCGCCCGTGTCGTGGTGCAGCCCGGCGTCTTCAATACGGACTTCCCCAATCTGGTGCTTTTCGCCCGGCAGGTGAACCCCGGTGACGGGGATATGTCGCAGGTTCTGGTGGACGACCGTTCGCACCCTGAGCGCCACATGACCATCCTCGCCCCGGAAGGGCGCTTCGATACCGATACCGAGCGCGGCGAGCTGGTATTCCTGCTTGAGGACGGCAAGATCTACACCACGGATAAGAAGGGGTCCTCGGTGCTGGCCTTCGACGAATACAAAGTGCGGCTGCCGCTGGATTCCCTCTTCAAGAGCCTTGATCTCGGAGATGTGCGGCCCCGCGAGATGTCATGGAGCAAGCTCTCCAGCATCACGCGGGAGGAAGCGCTAAAAGTGGACGCCAACTACGCCAACAAGCTGGAGGTGGAGCGCCACAAGCGCTGGGCCTATCCGGTGGCGTGCATCGCCCTGACCCTCTTCGTGCTGCCGCTGGCTTCGGCCTTTGAGGGGCTGCACAGGCAGACGGGGCTCATGTTGGCCCTTGCCATGTTCTTCGTGTATTACAGCCTGATGTCGCTTGGGTTCAGTACGGGCGAGTCCGGGGCCATCCCCCCCTCCATAGGGTTGTGGGTCCCGAACATCCTGTTCCTATGCCTCGGCATCTACGGGCTATGGCTGACGGCGCATGAGCGAACGCCGCACGTGGCGACCTTCTTCCGCAACCTGCGGACACGGAGGACGTCATGAGCTTGCTTTTCCGCTATCTGACCAAGAACAACGCGATGATCCTGCTGCCGACCCTTGCCGTCGGCATCGGCCTGTATGTGCTTACGGACCTGTTCGAGCGTCTTGACAACTTCATCGAGGCCGGGCTGTCCGTGGGCATGGTGCTCACCTACTTCGTCGTGAAGATGCCGCTCGTGATTTCGCAGATCCTGCCGGTGATCTTCCTGCTGTCCACGGTCATCCAACTGTGCATCATGGCTCGCAGCCGCGAACTGACGGCGTTGCAGGCCGGGGGCATCTCCCTCGGCGTGGTGGCAAACTCCATGATCCTTTGCGGCATTTTCTGGGGCGGCGTCCAGCTTGGTTTCTCCGAATATCTGGGCGTTGCCGGGGAACGCGAGTCCGCCCGCATCTGGCAGGAAGAGGTCCGCAAGAAGAACCTCGCGGCAACGGTGCTGAAGGATGTCTGGTTTACGGATGGGGACTGGATCGTCTCGCTCGGTACGCTTGATCCCCAGGCGCACGGCACAGGCTTTTCCGGGTATGAACTGTCCGACGACGGCCTGAGCATCAAGCGCATCGTGCAGGCGTCCACGTTCACCGCCGAGCCCAACCACTGGGCCTTGCAGGATGTGCGCGTCTACACGCCCGACACCTTCACGCAGGAGCAAGAGCCGGATTTCGTCCTCCCGCTCAGGCAGGATCCCGAAACCTTCCGGCTCGTCAGTACGGGCACGAAGCCGCAGCAGTTGCCGCTCTGGCAGCTTGGGGACGCCATCAGCCAGTTGAAATCTTCCGGTTCCAATGTGGAGGCGCTCCGTACGGCGTGGCACGCCAAGCTGGCCTATGCGGCATCGATTCTGGTCATGGCCTTCGTGGCGACGGCCATTGTCTCGTGGAAGGACAACATCTATATCGCCGTGACCGTCGCGCTGCTGTGCACGTTCCTGTACTTCGCGGTGTATACCCTCGGTACGACGCTTGGGCAGCGCGGCATCCTGCACCCGTTCCTCGCCGCGTGGACCGCCAACCTCATCGCGCTGTTCTTTGCGTTTTGGCGGCTTATCCCCTTGCTGCTGCGAAGGGAATAATTCACCGGAACCTTTTAAAGATTTGAGGGGCGAGAGAAACGTTCTGAAGAAGGGGGGAGCCCCCACGTTTCCCTCGCCCCCTCCAACCTTCCCTCCACTCCCTTCAAAGCCTTTTCCCTTTATCGAATCCCCCATCCGCAGTATTCACTATGCCCAAGAATCACTCCCCCATGACGATACCATTCCAGATCCAGCGGTGGTCATCAAAAAACGCCCGAATACACGAACGTATCCGGGCGTCTTCACTTTCTCATCCAACGGAACTGCCGCCGGGCGGCCTCCCAACCAGTCGAAAGTCTTAGGAGGGAAAAGGAGCCGTGGGGGTGCTCTCCCCTTCTCCAGAAAGGTTCCCCTTTCCCTCACCAATTCCACTCTCACATTCTGCCTCTATCGCAAGTCGCGGAGCTTCCGCTGCCCCTCCTCGTCACGATACAACTTATACACGACAGAATCCACAAGCCCCTGCCAGCTGGCTTCGATGATGTCATGCGACACGCCCACGGTCACCCATGTGCTGTCGGCGTCGCCCGATTCGATAAGCACACGGACAACGGAGGCCGTCCCGCCCGTACCGTCAGAAGCGGAAAGGACGCGGACCTTGAAGTCCAACAGCTTCATTTCCTTCAAACGCGGATAGAACGGCAGAAGCGCCTTGCGGAGCGCGGTATCAAGCGCGTTGACCGGGCCGTTGCCGGTGGCTGCGGTATGCTCGACGGCACCCTCCACTTCCACCATGACCGTGGCTTCTTCCATCGGCAACTCATGGCTGGCATCACGCACGGCGCTCACATGGTACTGCACCAGCTTGAAGAAGTCCCGGACGCCGCGCCGCGCCAGTTTGCGCAGGATGAGCAGCTCGACGCTGGCTTCGGCGGACGCGTAGTCGTACCCGAGGCTGGCCTTCTTTTTCAGCTCGTTGAACAGCCCCTTGACCACGGGCTCGTCCTTGTCCAGATGGAACCCGAACCGGCGGGCCAGCGAAACGATGTTGCTCCGTCCGCCGAGCTCCGTGATCAGAATGCGCTGGCCGTTGCCGACCAACTCCGGCTCCATATGTTCGTACAGGGAGGAACAGCGGTTGACGGCGCTGACGTGCACCCCGCCCTTGTGCGCAAACGCGGAATTGCCCACGAAAGGCTGGCGGTTGAACGGCTTCATATTCGCCACTTCAGCGAAGTAGGACGACAGTTTGGTCAGCTGGCGGAGCCGCACATCAGCGGGCTCAGGCAAGCAGGTCAAACCGCATTTCACCTGCAATACCGGGATGATCGAGCACAGGTTGGCATTGCCGCAGCGCTCGCCCACCCCATTGATCGTGCCCTGCACCATTTCCGCGCCAGCCTGCACGGCAACGATGGTATTCGCCACCGCCATCTCGCAGTCGTTGTGCGTATGGATGCCGAGCCGCACTTCCGGCAAGGCCACGCGCAGATCCGAAACGATCTGCTGCATCTCGTTCGGCAGGGTGCCGCCATTGGTGTCGCACAGATTGATGATCAGCGCGCCCGCCTCGTGCGCGGCCCGCAGGACCGCCAGCGAGTATTCCGCATTCCGCTTGTAGCCGTCGAAAAAGTGCTCCGCGTCAAAATAGACTTCCGGCATGGAGCGCTTCAAGTAGGCTACCGAATTACGGATAATGTCCAGATTCCGTTTGGGGTCCAGACGCAGGGCTTCCTTCGCATGGCGTTCGCACGATTTGCCGAAAATCGTCCCCGCCGTCGCGCCGGAAGCGATGAGCGCGTTCAGATTCGGGTCTTCTTCCACCTTGTTGTCGGGATGGTGCGTGCTCCCAAACGCGGCGATACGGGCGTATTTCAGGTGATAGTTGGCGATCTCCTTGAAAAACGCCACGTCCACCGGGTTGGAACCGGGCCAGCCGCCTTCGATATAGTCGATGCCGAATTCATCAAGGCGCAAGGCAATCTTGATTTTATCCGGGGTCGACAGGTTGACGTCTTCGGCCTGCGTGCCGTCGCGGAGGGTCGTATCGTACAGGACAATCTTCTGCGTCATGGCGTTCCTTTCCAGTGGTTACTCTGCGGAACCGCAGCAGGAGCACTGCCCGCCGCAAGCAACCGGGTATTCACCATTGAAACAGGCGAGACAGTACTTGTCCGGTTCGGAAACCGAGTTCAGCAACCCTTCGATGGTGAGGTAATGAAGCGAATCAAGATTCAGCAGGCCGGGCAAGGCTTCCAGAGGGTGGTTGGCGGCCACGAGTTCCCCGCGGGACGAGAAATTGATCCCGTAGAAGCAGGGATGGCGCAACGGCGGACAGCTCACGCGGAAATGCACCTCACGAGCGCCCAGCTCACGCAGCTTGACCACACGGGTGCGAACCGTCGTGCCGCGCACGATGGAGTCGTCGACGATGCAGATACGACGGTTCTTGATCATGGAGCGCACCGGGTTCAGCTTCACGCGGACGCCGAAATTGCGCATGGTCTGGGAGGGCTGAATGAAGGTGCGGCCCACGTAGTGGTTACGGATATACGCCTGTTCGTAGGGCACACCGGCGGCATGAGCAAAACCGATGGCCGCGTACACGCCGGAGTCCGGGAACGGCATGACCAGTTCGGCGTCGGTGGGCGCTTCCTTGGCCATTTCGTAGCCCATGTGCTTGCGGCACTGATACACGTCTTCACCGAACACGATGGAGTCGGGGCGGGCAAAATAGACCAGCTCAAAAATGCACTGGCGGACAGGCACCTTGCCGGCATTGTTGAGCGGGCGGCTGACGACCTTGTCGCCGTCGACGACAACCATTTCGCCGGGCAACACTTCACGGAGATATTCGGCCTCCAACAGGTCAAAAGCGCAGGTTTCGGAAGCGAACACATAGGCGTCGTCCACCTTGCCCATTGCCAACGGATGGAAGCCGTGGGCGTCGCGCAGCGCGATGATGCGGCCTTCGGACAGGATGATGAGGGAATACGCCCCGCGCACGCGATCGCAAGCGGAGAGGATGGCCTCCTCAAGATCCTTCTTTTTGGCAAGGCTGCGCGCAATGAGGTGCACGAAAATTTCACTGTCGCTGCTGGTCTGGAAGATGGCGCCTTCGCTTTCCAGTTCGCCGCGGAGTTCCGAGGCATTGGTCAGATTGCCGTTGTGGGCCAGCGCGATCTCGATGCCGCAAACCCGGACGACCAGCGGCTGGGCGTTCTTGCGAACCGAAACCCCCGAGGTGGAGTAACGCACGTGGCCGATGGCCCTGTTGCCCTGCAATTCCTGACCAAGCGTCGCTTCGTCGTATACGTCCGGCACGAGCCCCATGCCCGCGTGCAGCCGGATGTGCTTGCCGTCATAACTTGCGATGCCAGTGCTTTCCTGCCCGCGATGCTGGAGGGCGTACAGACCGAAATAGGCCATCCGAGCCGCTTCAGGATGTCCAGAAATACCAAAAATTCCGCACATACAATACCTTTTGTCACGAAGAGGGCGGAAAAAGCCCCTTGAAGAAAGGCTTCTTCCGCCCTCTTCAGGCTTTCCTTCCGCTCCGTCGACCTTTGTTGTGGTCAGTGGATAACGCCCGCGGAGGCAGGGCGCTCGTTGTACGCTTGTCGCAGTCCAGCGGGGCTTTGCCCCATTCCCGGCAAGGTCCCGCCCCGTCGGCGGATAGCCTTCCGCCCCCAAAAGGGCAGGGATTCCGGCATCGCGTTTCCGCGAGAGGCCGCAGGCTGGCCTAAACAGGCAAGCCTTCCGGTACAACGGCATCACGGTTGCATACCGTTTCCGCCGCCGTCCCGGAAGGCCGGGTATCTTTTCAAAAAAGGAGGGAGAAATGATAAAAAAAACTTCCGGTTCTTGCAACACGCGGAGAACCGCCCCCTCCTTAAGAGGCTTTCAGCAGGGGAGGAACGAGGGAGGGCGCCTTATCAGAAGCGCCCTCCCCGCGGGTTACTCGCCCTTATAATATTCCTGAAGGCTCTTTACGCGCACTTCGGTGGTCCGGGCCGCACCGATGGCGCGGGCAATGGCCTTCGCGCCGGACAACGTGGTGCTGTACGGCACGCCGTAATGGAGCGTAGCCTGCCGGATGGCCTTGGAGTCGTGCGCGGTGCGCTTGCCCGAGGCGGTGTTGATGACCAGCGAGACTTCGCCGTTCTTGATGAGGTCGACGATGTTCGGACGGCCTTCGTACACCTTGAGCACGCGGGTGGACGGGATGCCCTGCCCAGCCAAAAGCCCGGCGGTACCGGAGGTGGCGAGCAGTTCGAAACCGAGATCCACATACTGGCGGGCGACCTCAGCCACAAAGCGCTTGTCGCGGTCGTTCACGGACAGGAACACCTTGCCGCCTTCCGGCAGCTTCTGGCCCGCGCCCCACTGCCCCTTGAGGAAAGCTTCCTCAAAGGTCGGGGCAATGCCCATGACTTCGCCGGTGGAACGCATTTCAGGTCCGAGCAGGATGTCCACGCCGGGGAAGCGGCGGAACGGGAAGACGGATTCCTTGACGGACACGTACCCGGAACGGCGCATGGACCAGGGGTCCAGTTCCTTGAGGGTCTTGCCGAGCATGACCTGCGTGGCGAGACGCGGCAGGGGCACGCCCGTGGCCTTGGAGACGAACGGCGCGGTACGGGAGGCGCGGGGGTTCACTTCGAGGATGAACACAACCCCATCCTTGACCGCGAACTGGATGTTCATCAGGCCGACGACGCGCAGTTCCTTGGCAAGGGCCACGGTCTGGCGTTCGATTTCGGCGACGGTCTCGGCGGGCAGCGAATAGGGAGGCAAGACGCAAGAGGAGTCGCCCGAGTGGATGCCCGCTTCTTCGATGTGCTCCATAACCCCGGCGACGTACACGTCCTCACCGTCGGACAGCGCGTCCACGTCCACTTCAATGGCGTTTTCAAGGAATTTGTCGATGAGCACGGGATGCTCAAGCTTCTGCTTGCCGACATGCAGCGCGAAGTATTCCGCCATCTCCTCGTCGTCATAGACGATCATCATGGCCCGCCCGCCAAGCACGTAGCTCGGGCGGATCACAATGGGATAGCCGATGCGGTGGGCGATCTCGCGGGATTCTTCCAGCGTGGTCGCCGTGCCGTTGGCGGGCTGGAGAAGCGACAGCTTCTGGAGCAGAGCCTGAAAACGTTCGCGGTCTTCGGCGCGGTCGATGGCGTCCGGGCTGGTGCCGAGGATGGGCACGCCCGCGCGCAACAGCGGCACGGCGAGGTTCAGCGGCGTCTGGCCGCCGAACTGGACGATCACGCCGTCGGGCCGTTCCTTTTCCACAATGTGCATCACGTCTTCAAAAGTCAGCGGCTCGAAATAGAGGCGGTCGGACGTGTCGTAGTCGGTGGAAACGGTCTCGGGGTTGGAGTTGACCATGATGGCCTGAACCCCGGCGTCCTTGAGGGCGAAGGAAGCGTGGCAGCAGCAGTAGTCGAACTCGATGCCCTGCCCGATGCGGTTGGGGCCGCCGCCGAGGATGATGACCTTTTTGCGGTCGGCGGGAACCACTTCCTGACCCGTTTCATAGGTCGAATAGAAATAGGGAGTGTAGGCTTCGAATTCCGCGGCGCAGGTATCCACCAGATAGTAGGTGGGCACGGTGCCGGTTTCGCGGCGCAGGGCACGGATATCGCCTTCGGGCTTCTTCCACATTTCCGCAAGCTGACGGTCGGAGAAACCGAATTCCTTGGCCTTGCGGAGCACGGCGACCATTTCCGGATTGTCGGGCGTCATGGAGTTGGCCAGCGCAAAGTCGCGGATCTGCCCTTCCATATCCACGATTTCCTTGATCTGGCGCAGGAACCACGGATCGATCAACGTGATTTCATGGAGTTCTTCCAGCGTGAACCCGACAAGCATAGCCTGACGGATGGCGAACATACGGCGCGAGTTGGGCGTACGGAGCTTACCCATGAGATCTTCGCGTGAGGGCAACGCGGCGCGGAAGTTGCTGCCGAGGCCGATAGCCCCGATTTCCAGGGAACGCAGCCCTTTCTGGAGCGATTCCTTGAAAGTCCGGCCAATGGCCATGGTCTCACCCACGCTCTTCATGGAGGTGGTCAGTTCGTCCTTGGCTCCGGGGAACTTCTCAAAGGTGAAGCGAGGAATCTTGACCACGCAGTAGTCGATGGTGGGTTCGAAGGACGCGGAGGTTTCGCGGGTAATGTCGTTGCGGAGCTCGTCCAGCGTATAGCCGACGGCCAGCTTGGCCGCGATCTTGGCGATGGGGAAGCCGGTCGCCTTGGAAGCCAGCGCGGAGGAACGGGACACGCGGGGGTTCATCTCGATGATCACGAGTTCGCCGTTAGCTGGATTGACGCCGAACTGCACGTTCGATCCGCCGGTTTCCACACCGATTTCGCGCATGATGGCGAGGGAGGCGTCGCGCATCTTCTGATATTCGCGGTCCGTGAGGGTCTGCGCCGGGGCCACGGTGATGGAGTCGCCGGTGTGCACGCCCATGGCGTCCACGTTTTCGATGGAGCACACGATCACGCAGTTGTCCGCGGTATCACGCATGACTTCCATCTCAAATTCTTTCCAGCCGATGACCGACTGCTCGATCATGACTTCGCTCACCGGGCTGGCGGTCAGGCCGTCACCCGCGATTTCCTCAAGGTCTTCCATATTGTAGGCGATGCCGCCGCCCGTGCCGCCGAGCGTAAAGGCGGGGCGGATGATCATCGGGAAGGGCATGGAGGAACCGATGCGGCGCACGTCTTCCATGTTGTGGGCGATGGCGCTCTGAGGGACCTTGAGGCCGATGTTTTCCATCGCCTGACGGAACAGCTCGCGGCTTTCGGCCTTTTCGATGACTTCGGCCCGCGCGCCGATGAGTTCCGTGCCGCACTCGGCCAGCACGCCGGATTTCGCCAGCGCGAGCGCCGTGTTCAGGCCCGTCTGCCCGCCGAGAGTGGGCAGGATGGCGCACGGGCGTTCCTTGCGCACGATGGCGGCAACCGTTTCCGGTTCGATAGGTTCGATGTAGGTGCGATCCGCAAGCCCGGGGTCGGTCATGATGGTCGCCGGGTTGGAGTTCACCAGTACGACCTCGTATCCCTCTTCTTTCAGGGCCTTGATGCCCTGAGTCCCGGAATAGTCGAATTCGCACGCTTGGCCGATGACGATCGGGCCAGAACCGATTACCATGATCTTCTTGAGATCTGTACGCTTGGGCATATCGCTCCCCGCTGGGCAAGGGTAGATTTGTTTCGTCCGCAACCGGCCTCTCCACCGGCTGACACCAATGGCCGCACGCCGAAACAGCGGCACTCCATCATATAGGGAAATGAAGAATAATGAATCCCTCAGTTCCTACACGCCATTGTTCCCGCTGGCAAGAGGAAGAAGCGCACCTTTTCCGGAAATCCCGCCGCTCCTTTTCCCCTTCCGGACGCGCGACGGAAGGAATACAGCCAGCCGTTCCGTACGAAAAACGCGGCTTACCTCTTGCGTTTTTTTGGGAGAGCGTATATGAAACCAGTCTTTGGTGCGGACAGTCCGTGCCCCTAGAAAGATTTTTTCGGGCGACCGTCCGAATATATGGAGGATGTCATGTCCAAGCAGTGCGAATTTTGTGGCAAAAAGCCCCAGACCGGCAACTATGTGAGCCATTCCAACATCAAGACCAAGCGTGTGTTCAACCCCAACCTTCAGAATGTGCGTCACCAGTTCGCCAACGGCGAAGTCCGCACGGTTTCCGTGTGCACCCGCTGCCTGCGCTCCGGCGTGGTTACGAAACCCGTTGTCCGCAAGGCCGACTAGTTCCCGTGTCTGCGGCATGGTTTTCCAAAAATCCCCGGTTGTCCGCAGCCGGGGATTTTTTTGCTTTTTGAAGAACAGACCTTACCTCAAGGACATGACACCGCCACCACGCCACCTCTCGCCCACACGGCAGGCCACATCCACCCCTTCGCGCCGCCCTCCTCTGCGCAGGCGTAAACTGCGGCTGTGGATGCGCCCCTACAGCGTCCCCCGTTTTTGGAGGATGATCGACGACGGGGAAAAGCGGCCTACCCTCCCTCCTCCGCACCTGTTCGATCTTTGGATCACAATACTCGCCTCCCGGAACATCCCGTACCTGCTTACAGGACGAGGCAACAAGCTCCGCCTGTACGTCCCCGCCCTGCTCGAACGCCAGGCCCGTTCCGAGCTGGAGGCCGTACTGGCCGAAAGCAGAAAGCCACGCCCTGTCTACATCGAGCCCCCCACGCACAACAACGCGCACTGGGCGCTGTCAGTGCTGCTTCTGCTCATCCTCTGGCATGGCGCCAGGATGCATTGGGGATTTTTGGCCCATCTTCCCGGCCTGCCGGATCTGCCATCTGAAGAATGGTCGCGGCTCGGCTCACTGGATGTTTTTCGCGTGAAGACATTCGGAGAGTGGTATCGTTGCGTTACGGCATTGACCCTGCACGCCGACAGCCAGCACCTCTTCGGCAATGTCCTGTTCGGCGCGCCTTTTCTGATCCTGCTCTGCCGCAGGGTGGGCCTCGGGCTTGGCCTCTTTCTTATCTTGCTGGCCGGAAGCTTCGGCAACGCCCTCAACGGATGGTACCGCCCCGCCGGGCATATCAGCCTCGGCTTCTCCACGGCCCTTTTCGGCACGGTGGGCGTGCTTTCCGGATTCATGGCCCTTCAAGGATGGGGCAGCAGAACGCAGAGCGATACCGGAAAGCTCTCCTGGCGCAGAGGCATCCTCCTGTTGGCCGCAGGCACGGGCATCCTCGCCATGCTCGGCACGGAAGGCGACAAAACGGATTACGCCGCACACCTGTTCGGGCTGCTCTCCGGCTTCATCGTAGGTGGAGCCTCAGGCTGGATATCACGGCGTACGGCCCCCTCTCCGGTCATAAATACGCTACTCGGCCTGAGCGCCGCAGGGCTGGTCGTGCTGTGCTGGAGGTTGGCGCTGTAAGGAAGCCGCGATCTCTCTGCCGTAAACGAGCCCCATCGGGAAGAAGAGCAGGACAATCCCATCCTCTCTATCCAAAGAAAATTCGAACAATCCAAATACACTATAGAAAATAATGACTACTTGAAAAAACAAATCTTTTTGAGCTAGAGCCTTCTTTAAAGCCAGCCAAACAGACCATATAAAAAGAGTCGTTCCCACTATTCCATACATGAAAAGCAAGCCAATAAAGATGTTATGCGGATGATATACTGTTTTCTCTACTTCCCTATATCGTGAGTTCAAATCTTCCGCATTTTCCATGATATAATTATGATGAAAAGCTTTAAACGCTCTTATTGAGTTACCAAACCATGGAGCGGATTCAATACCTGCAATGGTAGCTTCCCAAATAGGCTTACGTGTTTCAAATGTTCTGTCATTTAAAGGAGATTCAACTGAAGATATTACACGATCAAGTTGTTCTTGTGGCAAAACAAATATAGTAACAATACAAATACTTACTGTAATTACTATTGGAACAATTCTTTTCTTTGATAAATAGAATATCAGGAAAGATAATGAAACAAAAGTTGCCAAATAAGCAGCCCTATTCGCACTTAAAATAAGTATCAATGTGATCAAACAACCCATTCCTGACAAAATATAACGAGATATCCCTTTCCATTTATTGCAATATGTTATAAGAAAAAGGAGAGCGATAGCTGAAACAGCTCCGAGAATATTAGGATGCTTCAAAAAAAGGACAAGGCGCTCATCACAAGAAACTAATGGCTTTGAAAATATACCGACCATAAACCCGATATAGGTAACTGATAGCGCTATAGGGAGAAAGAGCATTGAAATAAAATACCTATCCTGTAATAACAGAATAGCCATTATTCCAATCAAATAGACAGAAAGTATTTCATAACCGTTTCTTATATCTGCAAACAGATATCCAGGGGTGAACATCGTGTATAAAGCTGCTGCAATTGGTAGTAATGCCGCTAAAGGGATACGACGTATAAATCGGTATACTTCCGCCTTCCAAAGATAATAACCACCTATAAACAGAGGAATACTGATCCGCTTCCATGTCAACGAACCTGTCCCCAACCACCAAAAAAGAACACTCAATGATATAAAAAAAAGTGCATATTCATTAAAAAGGCTTTTTACCCATTTAGCTTCCCGTATCTGCACAGTATGAACCTTTTCATATTTTAAATGGATTTACCTAATTAGTATTCCATAATCATTAAAAAAAATCAATAAATGTTAAAAAGCCATTCTTCAACTTTTCTGGCTTGCTCTTCAACATGAAAACCTTGCACTGCATGAGCATAAAAATCTTTTTTGATTCCAAGCAAAGCTTCACCAGGCAAGGTCAACAGAGAATACAAGGCTTCGGCCATGTTGCTACCATCATCATGGGCTTGAACCAACAATGAACCTTGATCGGTTGGCCAAATTTCAGGTACGCCTCCACTTCTGCGTGCAATACAGGCTAGACCCTGAGCCATAGCTTCTTCCAAGGCAATCCCGAGCGCCTCACAGTAACTCGGGAGCACATAAATATCTCCCTTTCCCAGTTGTTCCTGAACATTCGAAACATGTCCTGTGAAAGTTGTGATATCATCAAGCCCCATTGACGAACACTGCTCTTTAACAAGCTGTTCATCAGGACCAGTCCCCACAACGATACAACGAAAATCCACCCCCTGTTCCCGCACTTTTTTCAGAGCATAAAACATGTCTTTATGTCCCTTGTCTCTATCCAACTGACAAGAGGTAATAACTACCCGTGGCTTATGAATAGTTGATGGGGGTGTCGGAGCAGGAAAAACTCCAGGGTGGATAGCCTGAAAGTCATATTTGCCGAGCATCGGAACCGAACGGATCAAACCCGCCTTACAAAACTCGGAGCACGCCAAGAGCCGGGGTTTCAAAAAATATTGCGTTGCCCAAGTTTTAAACCTGTTCTTAAGATCTCCCGGATCCCCAAGACGATGTATTATCGGAATACCAAGGAATTTTGCAGCGATTCCAGCCGTTCGCAGATCTTTAGAAACATTGCATATACAAACGTCAATATTATACTTGCGAAATTCTTGGAGAAAAAACCAAATGGTCAATGGGTTTCCATCAACGCCAAAACGGACTTCCTGCGCATTGAGACCCAGCTCTTGAGCTTTCTTGGGAAAAGGCCCGGGGCGTCCGTACACGTATACCCCATGCCCTCTCTCTTCCAGAGCCTTTCCAATGTTGAGGCACCATGTCTTGACTCCGCCCCATCTGCGGGTGGAATTCACAAAAGCGATGTTCACGAGCTCACCTTACAGAACCCGGCAGCCGTCTTCAGTGACCAGCACCATGTGCTCCCAGCGGATCCCGCCCCATTCAGGGAAGTACAGGCCGGGCTCCACGGTCACGATCATTCCGGGCTCCAGCGGGGTTTTATTACGTCCATTAAGGCTCGGCCCCTCATGGGTTTCCAGTCCGACGCCATGCCCGAGCCCATGCGTAAAGGCTTCGGCAACGCCGAGAGACTCGAAGTGCCCTCTGGCCGCCTTATACACATCACAGGCCAGAACACCGGGATGGATAGCCCGGATAGCCTTGTGCTGCGCTTCTTGTACGGCCTCCAGCGTCTTTTTGAAGCGCTCCGTCGGCTTTTCGCCGACCCAGAAAGTCCTGGTCTGATCGGAACAGTAGTCTTCCAGACGGCACCCCACATCCACCAGCACAAGATTTTCCGCCTCCAGAAGGGCGTCTTTGGAGGGCAGGTAGTGCGGGAGCGCCGCGTTGGGGCCATGCCCCACAATGCTCGTAAAGGCCAGCTCGGTCGCCCCGTGATGCCTGAAAAACATTTCAATGTCCCACGAGACGGCGGCTTCGCTTCGCCCGGGAACGAGCACGCCGGGCAGCCACTCCATCATCTGCTGGTTCAGGCGGCAGGAAATCTCCATACGCCGGATCTCTTCCGTATCTTTGATCACGCGAAGCCGTTCAACCAGACCGTCAGCCTTTGAAAGGCGGCAGCCCGATCCCGCCAGCGTTTCCGCGAATTTTTCATAGAATTCCAGCGTGACCGCGCGGGCCTCAAAGCCGATGGTTTTGCCGGGCACAAGCCCTTTCAAGAGCTTGGCGATATCTTCCGGCGCGTCCGCGCCATAGATGAAAACCCGCTCGGGCTCCCACAGCCGCCGGGCCGCGTCCAGATAGCGCGAATCCGTCAAGATCCAGTCTTTACCGTCCGCCATCACAATCAGGCGGCCGGCGCTTTCGTTCAACTGCACATCATGCAGTTCGAAACCCGAAAGATAGTACCGGTTCGCCGCGTGGCTGATCAAAAGCGCTTCGATTCCCTGTTCCCGCATCAACGCACGCAGGCGTTCGCGGCGCTGTTCGCACATCTGTTCGGACATAATCGCATCCGTTTGTTTTTATAAATATTTTCAATAAATAAGCTGAAACATATACAGGCAAATACCATATACGGGCACGTCACCCTTGTCCAGCGAGGGGAGGGGCATGGGAATCCCCCCTTCTATAATTATAAGGGACGTTCCTCTTTTCCTCGATGAAATGCTCATTCCGCGCTTTTGGGTTCCTCTTCAAAAAGTTCACCGAGGATACTGTTGGAAACAAGCATCCCTTCATCCGTAAGCCGAAACACCCCGTTCTCCATGCGGGCCAGCCCCTCAGCACAGAGGCGGTGGGCGAACGCCCCGTGATCCCCCAGAAACGAGCGTCCGGCCAAGGACTCATAGGCATCCAGCGGCAAACCATCCACGGTTCGCAGGCGCAGCATCATGAGCTCCAGCGCCCGCGTTGCCCGATCCAACGGTTCCCGCTCAGGGCAGCGGCGCCCTTCCCGCACCTGCTCCAACCAGCCTTCCCCCTCCGGATTGGTCCAGCGCTCCCCGCCGATCGTGGATGTCGCCGCAGGGCCGACCCCCAGATAGTCCCGGCCTTCCCAGTACCCCAGATTGTGGCGGCACCGGAAACCATCCCTGGCAAAGTTGGATACTTCATAATGATGCAGCCCAGCCTCCTCAAACAGCCGGATGCCTTCAAGATACATGGCGCACTGCACGTCTTCCGAAGGCAGCTCCGCATCCCCGCAGGATTCCGCAAGAGGCGTCCCCGGTTCCAAAGTCAGCCCATATGCGGAAATGTGCTCCGGCCCAAGCGCGATTGCCGCGCGCGCATCCTCCAGCCACTGCTCCAGCGTCTGCCCCGGGAGCCCCCACATCAGATCAAGGCTCAAATTGGCGCAGCCCGCTTCCCGTATGGCCCGGAACGCCTCCCGCGCCGCATTCGCCCTGTGCAGCCGTCCGAGCGTCTCCAGCATCCCGTCATGCAGCGACTGCACGCCCAGCGAAATCCGGTTGACGCCCGCCGCCAGAAACCCGCTTGCCTTTTCCGCCGTATGCAGGGAATCCGGGTTGGCTTCCATGCTGATTTCCGCTCCGGGCAACACTTCAAACGTCCGCCCCACACAATCCAGCACGCCCTCCAGTTGATCCGGATCAAGCAGGCTTGGCGTGCCGCCGCCGAAGAAAACGCTCTCCACGGGCACTCTGCCGAGACGCCGCCCCCATTGTCCCAGCTCGGCATACAGCGCTGAAAGATACACGGCCATTTCATCGCCCGAACGGGTCAACGGATTGGAATAAAAAGCGCAATACCGGCATTTGCGGCGGCAGAACGGTACATGGATATACAAAAGCATAGATACTCCGGGATACGGTTCACGGGATGGCCTCTCTTATCCCGTTTTACGCTCCGGCACAAACCCATGCAAAAAAAGCTTTACATCAAGGGGCAGTCCGCATATTGTACCGTGTGGGCATACGCCCAAAAAACGTCAACCATCTCAGAGAAGCCAAATGCTCTTTATCCTCCGCCGCCACGAATATCCCGAAGCCATCCGAAACGGCATTGCCCCGGTTTCTCTCTATTCCCCGTTGTTCCAGCGGGGTTTTTTTTGAGCTTTTCCGTTTTCCGCCGATACGCTATCGGCCTGCCGAGACGACAGGCTCCAACGTCAACCCCCGAGAAGCCGCCATGCAACAGGAAACCTTCCATTGGCCTCACAAAGACTTGCTGGATGTGGACCAGTTGACGCAGGAAGAACTTTTCCACCTGCTTGATACTGCCGCAAACCTGCACGAAATCAACTCCCGGCCAGTCAAGAAAGTCCCCATCCTCAAGGGAAAAAGCGTCGTCCTCTTCTTCGCCGAACCGAGCACCCGCACCAAGACCTCTTTTGACATGGCGGGCAAGCGCCTTTCCGCCGACACCTTCGGGCTGGCGAAATCCGGTTCCAGCCTCCAGAAAGGCGAAAGCATGAAGGATACGGCCCTGACCCTCCAGGCCATGAACCCCGATGTCATCGTCATCCGCCATTCCAGCAGCGGCGCGGCCCAGTTCCTCGCCGAACGCCTACACTGCGGCGTGGTCAACGCCGGGGACGGCTGGCACGCGCATCCCACCCAGGCCCTGCTCGACGCCTTTTCCCTGCGTCAGGTCTGGGGACACGACCGGAACGCCTTCAAGGGCAAAAACCTGCTTATCCTCGGTGACTGCGCCCACAGCCGCGTCTGCCGCTCCAACGTACTGCTGCTCACCAAGCTCGGCGTGAACGTCAGCCTGTGCGCCCCGCGCACCCTCCTGCCCGCGGGCGTGGACAACTGGCCCGTCACGGTCTACACGGACAGCAAGAAAGCCGTGCGCGACATGGACGCCGTCATGTGCCTGCGCCTCCAGCTCGAACGCCAGCAGGCGGGCCTGCTCCCCGACCTGCGCGAATATTCCAAACGCTTCTGCCTCACCACGGCCCACATGGAATTGGCCAGGCCTGGCGCACACATCATGCACCCCGGCCCCATCCTGCGCGGACTCGACGTTTCCGACGCCCTGGCGGACAGCTCCCAGTCGCTGATCCTCGATCAGGTCTCCGCCGGGGTTTCGGTTCGCATGGCCGTTCTCTACCTCCTCGCCACCCGTCCCGACATCAAGGACAACCTCTAACAACGGAGATCGCCGATGTCCTCTCTTCTTATCAAAAACGCCCGCTATCTGGGCGACTCCGTGGACCTGCTCGTCGTCGACGGCAAGGTGCAGTCCCTCAGCGCTTCCATCAATGCCCCCGCCGACGCCGAAATCGTGGATGCCGCCGGAAAAATCCTGTTCCCGAGCTTTATTGATGTGCATACCCACCTGCGCGAGCCCGGTTATGAATGGAAGGAAACCGTAGCCACGGGCCTCAGCTCCGCCGCGCACGGCGGGTTCGGAGCCATCCTCTGCATGGCGAACACCGACCCGGTCAACGACGACGCCGCGGTAACGGAACAGATCCTTGAGTCCGCCCGCCGCTCGTGGCCCAACGGTCCCCGCGTCCATCCCATCGGGGCGGCCACCGTCGGCCTCAAGGGTGAGGAACTCACCCGCATGTCCGAACTCAAGGATGCCGGATGCGTCGCCATCTCCAACGACGGACGCCCAGTAGGCAATACCGAAATCTTCCGCCGGATGCTGGAATACGCCGCCGATCTCGATCTCATCGTCATCGACCACTGCGAAGATCCCTATCTTGCCGCCAAATCGCACATGAACGAAGGCGCGACCAGCGGCGTCCTCGGCGTCAAAGGCCAGCCCGACGTGGCCGAAACCATTCAGGCTTCGCGCAGCATCCTGCTGGCCGACTATCTCGGCGTGCCCGTGCACATCGCGCACGTTTCCGCCAAACGCACGGTCGACATCATCGCCTGGGGCAAATCGCGCGGCGTCAAGGTGACCGCCGAGACGACCCCGCACTATCTGACGCTCGACGATACCGCCGTGAACGGCTACAACACGCTCGCCAAGGTGAACCCGCCGCTGCGCACCCCCGCCGACGTTGCCGCCATGCGCGAAGCCGTGAAGACCGGCGTCATCGACATGCTTGCCACCGACCACGCCCCACACGCTGCGCACGAAAAAGAAACGCCCTTTGACGAAGCGCCCAACGGTTTCACGGGCATGGATCTCGCCCTGACCATCACCTACGGGCTTGTCCGCGAAGGTGTGCTTACCGAGGCAGATCTCATCCGTCTCTGGGCCACGGAGCCCGCCCGCGTGTTCAACCTGCCGGTCAACACCTTCGAGCCCGGCGCGCCCGCCGACTTCTTCCTTTTCGATCCTGAGCTCGAATGGCAGGTCACGCCCGAGACCCTCTACTCCAAGAGCCACAATACCCCGTGGCTCGGTAAGTCCCTCAAGGGCCGCGTCTCCGCCCACTGGATCGGCGGCGTGAAGATAGTATAAGGGAGGGGAATGAATATTGGGGAGGGGGAAGGGAAACTTTCTCCAGAAAGTTTCCCTTCCCCCCGCACTCTCACCCTACCTATTTGCTATGCCCGTAAATGCCGCCGGCAAGAGCGCCGAGGCCACCGCCGATGAGCGCGCCGGTCGTCCCGCTTCCGCCGGTGAGGGCACCAAGGCCAGCACCAAGGATCGCACCCCCGGCAGCGCCGCTCAAGAGGCCCTGCTGGGTCTTGTTCATGTTCGTGCAGCCAACGGTCCCGAAAACCAACGCGCCGACCAAAAGTATGGCTGAAAGACGTTTCATTGCACTTCTCCTATCGCCCCTTCCGGGGTGGGATTATCAAGATATGCCGCCGAGCTACTTGCTGGCGGGAACCATGAATTCGTACCAAAGCACGTCAAAGACTTCGCGGTTCGCCTGATCCGGATGCGCGGCATACCACGCGTCCAGTTTTTTCTGGATATCCGTCCAGTTGGTGTTGCCGAAAGCTTTTATCCATGCCGTGACGAACGGGGAGGCTTGCGTTCCCTGTTGTTGGGCGATCAGCTGTTCGATGGCGATGATATTGGATGCGCCATACAAAAAGGCCAGCTTTTCGTTCTGAGAAGACTGCAACCAATGCTTGCCGGTCAAATCCGTGGCAGACTGCGCCGCAACCGCAGGCAGGCACAAAGCGCAAACAAGCGCCGCCGCAAAGACCACCTTAGTGAATCGAGCCATCATGAGAAACCTCCTTTTCGCCGCATAGCTGCCGCGTGATTCCTCAAAGGGAACATATTTACGGGATGGTTTCAAGTAGAACTACAGCCTTCTAATGCTGTCAGCGGAACAAGGAAAGAGGCGGGCATCAACGCCCGGAAAGGCGGACAAGCCGCTCGAAACGGCGGTGGGTCAAATGGCAAATCGCTGCGGCCAGCGCGTCGCCCGTGTCCACGGCCCAATCGGGCTTCACGCCGAGCACCCGCCCGACCATGAAACTGACCTGCTCCTTGTCGGCCCTGCCGACGCCCACCAGCGATTTTTTGATCACCGTGGGTTCGTAGTCCCGCACAGGCAAATCATAGGCCGCACAGGCCGCAATGGCCGCACCGCGAGCCTGACCGAGCTTGAGCGCGGTCGCCGCGTTCTTGGCGGTAAAAACCTGTTCCACGGACGCTTCGTCCGGTTTCAGACGACCGAGCACCCGATGCATTTCCTTAAAAATGACCCCGAGCCGAGAAGCGAACTCTCCGTCAAGCGGAGGGCGGATGACCCCGCAATCCACAAGCTGGAGCACGCCGGACACTTCGCGCACCACTCCCCACCCCGTATTCCGGGAACCGGGATCGATGCCGATGATGGTGACGGACTGCGACATGAGAAAAAGGAGGGAAGAGATTTCCGTGCTCCGAATGGAAGCACGGCTCGGAGGCGGGGCCCCCATACGCTCCCCGGTGAAAGGCTTCTGGAGCATTCCGCCTTGAAGGGAACAGAGGGACGCTGGTAAACGCCAGCGGTTGCAGATTTCGGGAAGGGAGGGAAAACGTTTCTAAAGAAAAGCGCTTTCCCTCCCTTCCCCTATATCTTCAAAACAGTTCAGCCAAATCAGTCTTCCAGCTGAGCCATGATTTCGTCGGAGATGTCCGCGTCGGAGTAGACGTTCTGGACATCGTCGTTGTCTTCAAGCAGCTCGATGAAGCGCAGAAGCTTGCGGGCGGTTTCGAGATCGACTTCCATCGTGGTCTGGGGAACCTGATTGAGCTCGGCGGAAATCATTTCCAGCCCGGCGGCTTCGAAGGCTTCGCGGACGGCATTGAAGTCGGCCATGGCGGTCTGGATTTCCCACACGTCGCCTTCGTCGCGCAGATCATCGGCACCGGCTTCGAGCGCGGCTTCCATCAACTGGTCTTCGGTGTACTTTTCCTTCGAGAACTGGATGACGCCCTTGCGTTCGAACTTCCAGCTCACACAGCCGTTTTCGCCCATGGACCCGCCGCCCTTGCTCATCAGATGGCGGATTTCGGCCACGGTACGGTTACGGTTGTCGGTCGCGGTTTCCACGATGACGGCGACGCCGCCCGGACCGTAACCTTCGTAGTTGATTTCTATGATGTCGCCGCCGGCATCCTGCCCGGTACCCTTGCGGATGGCGGCTTCGATTTTATCCTTGGGGAGGTTGATCGACTTGGCAGCAGCAATGGCCGCACGCAGGCGGGAATTACTGGCAGGATCGCCGCCGTTCTTGGCTGCGATGATGATTTCCTTGGCTGCCTTGGTAAATTCCTTACCTCGCTTGGCATCCTGGCGACCTTTACGGTGCTGGATGTTGGCCCATTTGCTGTGTCCAGACATTGAATCCTCCTGAATGTTTCAAAACAAGGCCGGGGCAATATTTTCCGGCTGGTGCATCTCAATCGGGGTCCGGCCTCCCTCATACCTTCAAACAAGGAAGAGGGTCATAGCCGGGACCGCGTGAACAGTCAATCCCGGGCGCCGTCCGCCTCTTTCCCCTTGAAGCCCAGCCCGACGAAAAACGTTTCTTTGCTTTCCACGCGGGAACTCTGAGGTTTGAACGAGGTCACGCGGGCGAACCGGGGGCGCATACCTTTGAGCAGCTCCCCGACGTCCGGCCCCATGAAAATCTTGACCACAAAACTGCCGCCCTTCACCAGATACTTTTCGGCGACGGCAAGCGCTTCCAGACAGAGCTCAAGGGAGCGGGCCTGATCCGTGAATTTCGTCCCGGTCGTCTGCGGGGCCATGTCGCTCATGACGACATGGAAGGGCCCCGTTTCGGCGAGCTGCCGCTCAAAAGCCTCGGAGCGCCGGAACACGTCTTCCTGATGGAATTCCACATTGGGAGGAAAAACGGTGACCGTGCTCTGGATATCGCAGGCCAATACCTTGCCCTGAGCGCCCACGCGTTCCGCCGCGCCAAGCGACCACGAGCCGGGAGCCGCTCCCAGATCCAGCACTTTCATGCCCTTTCTGAAAATCTTGAAACGCCCGTCTATTTCCTTGAGCTTGTAGACGGAACGGGCAGGATAGTTTTCCTGTTTGGCCTTGAGGAAGTAGTGATCACGATATTCTTTCATAGTATCTCCACCTTGTAACCCAAAAACCTCCAAATCACCAGAGGTATGGAGCGGAGGGAACCATGTTTTTTCGGCTCTGCGCGAAGGCGGTGCGGGCTTACATCCTGTCGCAATAGACGGAACTGAGGAATTCTTCCATCGCCTCGTCGGCAAGGGCGATATACTCGGAAAGCGGAAACGCCTTCCCACACTTGGGACAAAACATGTGCACCTCATGGCAAGACCGCTCAATGAACAGCGGCATCCCGCAATGCTTGCAGCACACCGTCGTCTGGACCTTACGGGCACGGGAAAACGAACCCCACATAGCATACCTCCAAAATCGCTTTGGCCTATACGACACGGCCCGATTCGTCAAGCGGCATGGCGCACCCCTTGCCCTTATTGAAGAATGCCTGCACTCTCTCCTTGAAAAGAGAGCACAGGGAGCGGAAACGCATGGAAATCAGGAAACCCGGCGCGGCGGAACTCAAGCCCGCCTTGGCTCTGGCATGGGATGTCTTCCTCAAGGACGCGGCATCCGGCTTTTCGGACGAGGGCATCAGAACATTCAAACGCTTCATCGAATACGACAGCATGGCGGCAACGCTGGCCAACGGGACAACGACGATGTGGGCCGCGTTTTCCGGCCTTGAGCCTATCGGCGTCATCGCCGCAAGGGAAAGCCATATCTGCCTGTTCTTCGTCGCCGGCCCTCATCAAAGGCATGGAATAGGCCGCCGGCTTTTTGAGACGTTCCGCAGCCGGCGCCCCAACCTCGCGCCCCAGACGCCGCTCACGGTCAACGCCGCCCCTTCAGCGGTCAGGGCGTACCAGCGGCTCGGCTTCGTCCGCACGGGCGGAGAGCAGGTTGCCGGCGGCATCCGGTTCGTACCGATGAAGCATACATTGTGAGGATCTGACAAAAAGCGGCGCCACAGGCCGCCGCCACGCTTGCAACGGACGCAATCGCACGATCGGCGTCCGCCTTTGCAGGGCTGAACCCAAGAGGCAGGATGAGCCGCCGAGCGCCCATTGACATCCGTTGTTCCGCTGGCGGCTTTCCTTTTCAGAAAAAACGTTTTCCGGGCTACAGCATGTTCACGGGGTCGATATCCAGTGAAATACGCAGGTTCGGGGGCGAGGCGAGAGGCAGAAGCACGGCATAAAGGGCACGGATGGATTGCCAGTCTCCAGCCTTGAGGAGGCACTGAAACCGCCTGCGTCCCCGCAGGAGCGGCAGCGGCGCGGGCGCGGGGCCAAGAACGGTCACGCCTTTGCTCTCCGAACGCAGCAGAGCCGTAATCCGCGCGAGCTGCGTCGGCCCGTCCACCCAGTCCATAGGGTAGGAAATCCGCAACAGGGCCAGATTGATGAAGGGGGGATAGCGCCGCCGCTTGCGCAGAGCGATTTCGTAGTCGTAAAATCCTTCGTAGTCCCCGTTCTTCACATACTGCCAGCAGTAATGGTTCACGTCGCGGGTTTGGATAATGACCTGCCCCGGCTTCTCGCCGCGCCCGGCCCGGCCCGACGACTGCACCAAAAGCTGAAAGGTCCGCTCCGCCGCCCGGTAGTCAGGCAAATTGAGGCCAATGTCCCCGTCAGCCACCACAGCCAGCGTCACATGCGGGAAATGGTGCCCTTTCGAAAGCATCTGGGTGCCGACAAGGACCTGCGCCTCCTGCCGGGCAAAAGACTCAAGGATCTCCTCCATGCGCCCCGGGCGGCGGGTGCTGTCCCGATCCAAGCGCAGAACCCGGCCTCCCGGAGGCAGAAGCGTCCCGATATACTCTTCGACACGCTCGGTTCCCTGCCCCATGGGATGGAAATGCAGCCCTTTGCAGCTCGGGCAAGGCGAAGGGAACGGAACCGAATACCCGCAATAGTGGCAGACCAGCCGCTCTCGCCCCTTGTGGTAGGTCAAACCGATATCACAATGCGGGCATCGGGCCACCTTCCCACAGTCGATGCAGTACATCAGCGGAGCATAACCGCGCCGATTCAGGAGAACCACCGCCTGATCCCCCTGCTCCACCGTCTGCTTGAGTGCGGAGAGCGTCTCCGGAGCCAGAATGGACTCGACGCAGTTCATGGACCGGATGTCCACCAGCCTGATCGAAGGCAGCGTACCGCCACCCACACGCGCCGGAAGCGTGGACACCGGGATTTTCGCCTCGCGGACCGCGTAAAACGTCTTCAGATCCGGGGTCGCGGATCCGAGCACCAATAACCCTTTAGCCTGCGCGATGCGAAACCACGCCACTTCTTTGGCCTGATAGGTAAGCCCTTCATCCTGCTTGAAGGAAGAGTCATGCTCCTCGTCCAGCACTACGGCCCCAAGGGACGGCAAAGGCAGAAACAGGGCGGAACGCGTCCCGACGACAAGGCACGGTTCGCGGCGTTTCGCCAACTCGCGGAACGTTTTTTCGCGCAGGGCGGCCGACTGGTATCCATGAAAAAAATAGAGCGGCACATCCGGCAGCGCGAGAGAGGCGTCCCGGCGCAGCTTCAAAGCGAGCGCCACTTCCGGGGCCAGTAGCAGCATGGAGCGGCCACGGCGCAGGCATTCTTTGGCCAATTCCATATATACGGCTGTCTTGCCGCTTCCGGTCACGCCGAACAGCAGGTGCGACGCGGGATTCCCGGCATCAAGATCCGCACGGAACGAAGCCAGCGCCGCCTCCTGCGCTTCGGAAAGCGCGAAAAGGGCTTCCGATGCGGGAGGCAACAGGTTGCAGCCGGTTTCCTCTTCCGCACAACCGGCTTCGAGGCATTGCAGGCCAATCAAACCGTTCTTGAGCAAAGACTCAAGCGCCGGGGCGACTCCCTGCCCCATTTGCCGCAATACTTCCCGCCGGGAAACGGCGCCATGTTCCAACAGGAACTCCAGAAGCTCGATCTGGCGCGTCGCGGTCGGCCTCACAGCCCACGGCGGATCGCAACGCAGTACACACAGCTCGCTGGCGGCGGCGTCTTCCCGTGGCCCGAGCAACTCCGCCCCTCCCCGCATCCATGCTTCACCAAGCGCAGCCAAAACCTCTACTGGCAGCTTGGGCAAATCCTTCAGCAGCCGTATCTGCGCCTTGCCTTGCGCTTCCATCGTACGGAGACGCATCTGCGTCACCCGAAGCCCCGCAGGGAGCACCATCGCGAGGATCTGCCCCGGCGTCACGGCCTGGCGCAAAGCAAGCTGGCGCACCATTTCCATGTGCCCGGACGGCAGCAAAGGTTCCTTTTCCAGAGGCCAAAGCATGGGCCGAACCGTTACCCCCTCCGGCAGAGGGGAACCATCGCCGAGGACGACCCCAATACGCAACATCCCTCTTCCCAGCGGCACGGCGACCCTCAAGCCGGGGCACCACGCAAACCCGGCAAGCCACTCGGGAACGGCATAGGTCAAGGAAGCGAATGGGGGCGTCAGCAAAGCAACGGTTCGAAGCAAGGGGATATCCTGAGGTGTTAGGGAGTGGACAGCAGCCTATCCAGGAATCGCTGCTTGTTCCCTCTATCGGTTCAATTCAAAAAGAAACGAAAACAATACATTTCAATACAATAAAAGAACAGGAAAAAACCACCTTATCCGGCAGCACCTCCTGCCGGAGGATGTGCCGGAAAGGCGGTTTCCCCTGTTTATCAAACGTCATCCACAATGCCTAGTCGAGCAATTCGCGCAACCTGGCCTTCAGGCCGTCGCGCAGTTTTTCATCGCGCAGTCCGAAGTAGATGTTGGCCGTCAAATAATCCACCCAGTCCCCGGCGTCAAAACGGATGCCGCCCATCTTCACAGCCAACATACCGCGTTCCCGGGCCAGAGAAGCCAGCGCGTCGGTAAGCTGAATCTCACCGCCGTGTCCGGGCTTCACCCGTGCGAGATGTTCAAAAATATCCGGAGTCAGCACATAGCGTCCCACAATGGCGAGGCGGGAATCCACCGTGCCTATGGCTGGTTTCTCCACCATATCCGTAATGTTATAGACGCCGGGAGTGATTTCTTCACCCATTACGATACCGTAACGGTTTACCTTGTCTGCGGGTACTTCCATGACTCCGATAACCGGCATGTCGTGTTCGGACGCCACTTGGACAAGCTGCGTCAATCCCGCGTCATCGCCGATCATAAAGTCGTCGCCGACCATGACCGCAAAGGGTTCGTCACGTACCATCTCCTTGGCGCACAGCACCGCATGGCCGAGACCGAGCTGTTTCTTCTGACGAACGGACATGATGTTGACCATCTCGGCCACATCGCGGACTTCCTTGAGCATCTTCAGCTTTCCGGCGCGTTCCAGAACGCCCTCAAGTTGAAGGTTATAGTCGAAGTGATCTTCAATAACGCTCTTGTCACGGTTGGTCACAAAAATAACGTCTTCCACACCAGCACGGATAGCTTCTTCCACAACGTACTGCACAACGGGCTTGTTGTAGACTGGTAACATTTCCTTGGGAATATTCTTGCTGGCAGGCAAAGAACGCGTCCCCCAACCGGCGACCGGAATGACAACCTTACGAATATTCATGTGACTTCGTTTCCCCCTCAAGAAGATTTTGGACCGGTTTTCCCCGTATCCCTTACTTACCGTTTCACTCCTTCTTTTTAGAAAGGAGAGCCGCATAACAACACTGATAACGCGATCAAGTTAACACACTATTTGTACTTTAAACAAACAATCTTGTTAAGCTCTATTTCCTCTAAAAAAACAATACAAATACATTAATTCTCCATCAGAAAAAGCCGAGCCATGTACTCGGACAGTTCTCAACACCCGTCTATCCGAGCGCTTTTTCCACGATTCCGGCAAGCTCGTTGGCGTACACGCGTACCTTGTCCGCATCCTGCCCTTCAACCATAACCCGGCACAAAGCTTCCGTGCCCGAATAACGCAGCAACACACGCCCACGGCCTTCAAGGCCTTCTTCGATACGGGCGACGGCATCGGCGATTTCCGCGTTTTCCTCAAACGGTATCTTGTGTTCGACGTGCACGTTCCGGAGTTCCTGCGGATAGGGGACGAGCAGGCCGGCGAGTTCCGACAGAGGCCGCCCCCGCTGGCGCATGATCCGCAGGATCTGAAGAGCGGCAAGGAGACCGTCGCCGGTTGTGCTGTATTCACGGAAAATAAGATGGCCGGACTGCTCCCCGCCAAGGAGAGCCCCTTGCTGGCGCATGGCCGCCACGACATGGCGATCGCCTACGTTGGTACGGATAAGCGTACCGCCCCGCTCCTTCATGAACACTTCAAGCGCCATGTTGCTCATGACCGTGGCCACAAGGATGTTGCCCGGAAGCTTGCCCTGCTGCATGAGATCCTGAGCGCACAGGGCCATGATCTGGTCGCCATCCAGAACGGTGCCCTTTTCGTCCACGACGATGAGGCGATCGGCATCGCCGTCCAGAGCAAGCCCAATATCGGCCCGCGTCTCGCGGACCTTCGCGGCCACAGCCTCGGGGTACAGGGAACCGCAGCGGTAATTGATATTCAACCCGTTGGGCTCCGTACCGATTTTAACGACTTCGGCGCCCAACTCCTCAAGGGCCAGCGGCGCGACCCTATAGTTGGCGCCATTGGCGCAGTCAATGACCACCCGCAGCCCTTCAAGGGACAAGTGCGCGGGGAAACTGTTTTTGAGATACACGATGTAACGGCCCGGAGCGTCCTTGATTTTATAGGCACGGCCGGTGTTCGCGGGTTCGGGATAATTCCAGTCGAAATTCGGGTCCAGCACCATTTCCGTCATGCGATCTTCATCGGCATCCGGGATTTTGAACCCTTCGGCGTCGAAAAACTTGATCCCGTTGTCGCTGAATGGGTTATGCGACGCGGAGATGACCACCCCCACATCCGCCCGCATGTTGGTCGTGAGAAAGGAAATCGCAGGAGTGGGCAGGGGGCCGACAAGAAAGACATCCATCCCCGCCGCCAGCAAGCCCGCCGCCAGCGCGTTCTCGAACACATATCCCGAAAGGCGGGTATCCTTACCGATGACTACGCGGCTGCGTCGGTTCTTGTCCCGATAGAACGTGCCAGCGGCAAGCCCCAGGCGCAAAGCCACTTCCGGCGTCATAGGATACTTGTTGACCCGGCCCCTCATCCCGTCAGTCCCAAAAAGACGAACGCTCATCAACTACTCCAAGATCTCTTTTGTTATAAAACAGCGGAACAGACCGCTTATTCGCTCGGATGCCGGGAAATCGACACGGTTTCCGGGCTGATTTTCAGGACGCGCCCGCCTTGGGGCACGGCAACCTGAAGAGGCGCGTTCACGGCCCCGTCTTCCGCAGGCATCGCCGTATCGGACGGGACGGAAACCTGAAATTGCGCGAGGTACCCGGCATCTTTGACCATCGCCTGAGGGACGGAAACCATGAGGTTGGCCCGTGAAGGCTGAGCGCTTACATTGGGATTCTCACCCTCAAAAATGATATCGCGCTGCAAACTCAGGGTACGCCTCTTCACATCGATTTTCCATGTCACCTTAACGACCTGCGGATTGAGCTCCACAGCGGGCGGGGCAAGGAGCGGAACCTCTTCCGAGACGGCCTTCCCTTCCGCCGCGAGATCCACCGGGATCTCCGCCTGTATCTCCTTCATGGACGCGATCACGCTTGCCGGACCGCGCACGGTCACTTGCGGCGGGTCGACCACCAGATCTTTCAGCCTTACCGACGAGGCAGCGGGCGAAGCTCTCAGCGCCACTTTTACAGGCAGGTTCGTTTCCATGATCTTGTCCACTTCAAGAATCATCCGGGATGGCGTGACTTCAAGCACCTCATAGGCCCGCAGTTCCGGCGGCTTGTTTTCCCCCGTCGTCAGCGGGATCACGTTCTTGCCCGGCGTCACGCCGGACAGATCCATCGTATAGGAAATTTCCCGGTTGGTCATGGACCGCAGCAATTCCTGTGGACCGCGGAGGCGCACGCTGACTTTATTGAGCTGGCCTCCCGTCACGATCAATCCGGTCGGCAACCCCTTATAATCAAGGCGCACCTCAACCACGCGCTCGATTTGCTCACGCGCGTTGAGCGTATACCACAACCCGAGGGCAAGGAGAAAGGCTACCAAGAGATAGCGCCAGTTGCCTTTCTGGGGTTCTTTAGTGTTCGATAACATTGTTCAGCGTCTCTTTCAGTTGTTCGGCATCGGGCATAACCGCCAAATGGCCCTTAGAGGCCACGCTCACTTCGCCGCGTTCCTCTGAAACGACAATGACCGTCGCATCGCTGACTTCCGTAGCGCCAAGCGCGGCGCGGTGCCGCGTACCGAAATTCTGGCGGTCCATCTGCGCCAGCGGCAGGATACACCCCGCCGCGGCAATGCGCCCTTTGCGGATGATCACTGCCCCATCGTGCAGCGCGGTATTGGGAAAGAAGATGGTCAGCAGGAGCTCCCGGGATATCCGGGCGTCCAGTACTACCCCGCCCTTCATCATGTCGCCAAGCTGCACCTTGCCTTCCAGAACGATGAGAGCCCCGATGCGCCGCTTGGCGAAGTATTGGCACACCCAGACGAGATCGCCGACCATATTTGACGGCGCGGGGCGTTTCTTCCACGAAAGGTATTGCGTCCCCATCGCGGCAAGAGCCTGCCGGATATCATCATGAAACAGGATCACGATGACAAGGAACAGCGAACCGAACAGGTTCTCCAGCAGCCATGACAAGGAATAGAGGCCTATAAAATGCGAGAGGGCGTACACCGCCACCAGAACGACCAGACCGATGAGCGCCGAAAACGCGCGCGTTCCCCGGATAAGAAGCAGGATGCGGTATAAAAGCAGCGTTACGAGGGCGATATCCAGCACGTCACGCCAATAAAAAGACAGGAAATCCATGATCCGGCTCCAAAATGAGCTTTACAGGGTACGCCGGAAGGATCAGGCGAGAGGCGTCATAGCTTCGACAAGCCGCAGCGCTTGCGCGCAACCGGCAACGTCGTGAACGCGATGGTAAGGGATGCTCCGCGCGGCCAGCAACGCGACAGCCAGACGGGTGGCTTCGGCCCGTTGTTCCAGTTCGAGGCCAAGGATCTCCCGGAACATGGATTTCCGGGAAAGCCCCACATACAAGGGGCGGCCCAGCGAAGCAAACCGTTCCACCCCTTTCAGGATGGCCACGGTGTGATCCTTATTCTTACCGAACCCGATGCCGGGATCAAGTACTATCCGATCCTCGGGCAAACCGGCCTTGACCAGCCGTGCCAGATGTTCCTCAAAAAAGGCCAGAATCTCCTCCACCACGTTCCCGTAGCGGGGGTTCACCTGCATTTCGCGCGGGCTGCCCTGACTGTGCATGAGCACATACCCCGGCTTGTATTCGGCAAGCACGTCGAGCAACGCCGGATCGGCCACGCAGGCCGACACGTCGTTGATGATGTCCGCGCCGCCTTCCAATGCCGCCCGGGCCGTCCCGGCCTTCAACGTATCCACGGAAAGGACCGCATCAGGCCGCTGCTCACGAAGGCGCGCCACAACCGGCATGAGCCGGGCGATTTCCTCACCTTCGGGCACGGGTTCGGCAAAAGGACGGGTGGATTCCGCCCCCAGATCGAGCATTCCGGCCCCTTCGTCCAACAGGCGGAGGCCATGAGCCACGGCGTTACACGGATCGATATACTTTCCCCCGTCGGAAAACGAATCCGGCGTTACGTTCACAATGCCTATCAGACAAAAGGGGGCAGGGTTCAACACCCTCCCCCCTCGAAGAATCCATTTGCGTTCGTTGTTCACGCTGCTGTCCTAATAAAGCTGAATGCCCCGACATCCGCAGGATGCCGGGGCAAGCCGTTTACTGCTGTTTGGTTTCGTCCTGCGTTTTCTCGCCCGTCCCGCCATCCTGAGACGGTTCCGCTTCCAGCTTGAAGGTTTCACCCCCCGCGTCAGCGGAAGCAGGGGCGGGAGCCGCAGGTTCCTGCTTCGCGGCACTGCCGTCCGCATCAAACGGCGGCAGCGGTTCGCCCTTGACGAGCAAATCAATATCGTCGCCGGTGATGGTTTCGCGGTCAAGCAAGGCCTTGGCAAGCGCATGCAGGAGATTGATGTTTTCCTGCAACAGCTTGTGGCAGTTCTCGCGCGCGGTCTCCACCAGCTTCTTGATCTCGGCGTCCACGATGCGGGCGGTGTCTTCGCTGTAGTTGCGCGCATGGCCCCAATCGCGGCCAATAAAGACTTCCTCGCCCTGCTCGCCGATGGTCATGGGGCCGACGACATCGCTCATGCCCCATTCGCAAACCATCTTGCGGGCCATGCCCGTAGCGCGCTCAATGTCGTTGCCGGCACCGGTGGTAATCGTGTCGAAGATGATTTCTTCGGCCACGCGCCCGGCCAGCAGCACCATGAGGTTGTTCTGGAGAAACGCCTTGGAGTAGCCATGACGATCGCCTTCCGGCAGCTGCATGGTCACGCCGAGCGCACGCCCGCGCGGGATGATCGTCACCTTGTGCACGGGGTCGGTCCCGGGCAGCAACTTGGCCACCAGAGCGTGACCGCCTTCGTGGTACGCGGTGATCCGCTTTTCCTCGTCGGAAAGGATAAGGCTGCGGCGTTCCTTGCCCATGAGCACCTTGTCCTTCGCATATTCGAAATCGCGCATGAACACGGTATCCTGGCCAAGGCGGGCGGCCTGGAGGGCCGCTTCGTTGACCAGGTTCTCCAGCGCCGCGCCGGAAAAGCCCGGCGTACCGCGGGCGATGACTTCCAGATTGACGTGCTTATCCAGCGGCGTACGGCGGGTATGCACTTCAAGAATCTTCAGGCGGCCCTTCACATCGGGCGTGGGAACCACAACCTGACGGTCAAAACGGCCGGGGCGGAGCAACGCGGGGTCAAGCACGTCGGGACGGTTGGTCGCCGCGATGAGGATGACGCCTTCGTTGGACTCAAAACCGTCCATTTCCACAAGGAGCTGGTTCAGGGTCTGTTCGCGTTCGTCATGCCCCCCGCCGAGGCCAGCGCCACGCTGACGGCCCACGGCGTCGATTTCGTCGATAAAGATAAGGCAAGGAGCGTTTTTCTTGCCCTGCACAAACAGGTCACGGACACGCGAAGCGCCCACGCCCACGAACATTTCCACAAAGTCGGAACCGGAAATGGAGAAGAAGGGCACGCCCGCCTCACCAGCTACGGCGCGGGCCAGCAGAGTCTTACCGGTACCGGGAGGGCCGACGAGCAGGACGCCCTTGGGAATGCGCCCGCCAAGACGGGTGAACTTGCGCGGATTGGAGAGGAAGTCGACGACTTCGGAAAGTTCTTCCTTGGCTTCGTCCACACCGGCCACGTCATCGAACGTGACCTTACCCTGCTCCTGATTGAGCATACGGGCCCGGGAACGGCCAAAGGACATGGCACGGCCCGCTCCGCCCTGCATCTGGCGCATGAAGAAAATCCACACGCCGATAAGCAGCAGCATGGGGAACCACGACACCAACAGGGTCATGTACCACGGGGAGTCCTCGACAGGCTCGGCCCGGACTTCGACCTTCTCGGCAATGAGTTTATCCACAAGGCCGGGATCGTTGGGGACGTAAATCTGGAACGATTTGCCGTCGGTCGTTTTCCCGGTAAGGGTATTCCCCTGAATAACCACCTCGGACACTTCACCCTTGGCGGCCTGACGCAGGAATTCACTGTACGTCACGCTCGGCTGGGACGAATGCTGAGGCTGGCTAAACAGGTTGAACACAATGACCATAGCCAGGGAGATGACCCCCCAGAGCATGAGATTCCGCGTAAACTGATTCAAAAGTTACCTCCGTATGGCCCGGCAGCGCCAAACCCCGCCAAGCCTCGGGCACAGTGTAAGTTCTCTTTGAGCGTTTGACAACGGCAGACGGGTTATTCAGGAAAAAGCTTTCCTTATGGGGGGTCTCCGGCGTCATCAATTCCGTATCAGAAAACACTATGGGGCATCAAGAAATTATATCGGCTCAACTGTATGGGCATACTTTTTAAAAATATGTATTTCAAAAGAGTTACGTATACAAGGCACCAAAGCGGGGGACACGGCGGACATGAAAAAAAGCGAAACAGCCCCTTTTCTCAGCCAATCCCCGCCCCCCCCTCGGAGGTCCAAAGCCCTCCGGGTGCCCCGCCGTTCCCTCAAAAATCCCTCTCCCCATTGATTCCAAACAAATCCCGGCCCTCGCCTGAGAAACCGGGAAAATTCCATATGGGGAGGCCAAGACCACTCCCCTTCTCAACCGATTGCATTCCGGGAATGGGAAAAGAATAGGCCAGATACGGAAAGAAAAGGCGCCCGTTTCAAAAACGGGCGCCCCTCATTGCCGGTTCCTAAAAAACGTCTTTGTATAGCTGGCTGATGATTTCCAGGCTCATTGTACGTGGGTTCGTGGCGGCGCAGGTGTCCTTCTGGGCATGTCCGACCATCGCGGGGATGTCGCGGGGATCGATGGCCTTCACGTACCGGGCGGCGAGCTCGGTGATGGTCGTGGGGATGCCCACATCCTTCGACAGCGTCTTGATGGCGGAAATCGCCAATTCAGCGGCGGCGCGTTCGGACAGGCCGTCAGTGCACTCGCCCATCATCTGCGCGATGCGCACAAAGCGATCGAGGCGGGAAATCAGGTTGAAGGACTCCACATGCGGCAGAAGGATGGCGTTGCACTCGCCATGGGGCAGGCTGTAGAAGCCGCCAAGCTGATGCGCCATCGCGTGCACGTACCCCAGACCGGCGTTGTTGAAGGCCATCCCGGCAAGATATTGGGCGTAGGCCATGCCTTCACGGGCTTCCATGTCCTTGCCGTTGGCCACGGCCTTGCGCAGGTACTTGGCAACCAAACGGATGGACTGTTCCGCGCAGGCGTCCGTCATCGGCGTGGTGTTGGTGGAAACGTACGCTTCGATGGCGTGCGTCAGGGCGTCCATACCCGTGGCTGCGGTCAGGGACGGCGGCATACCGACCATAAGGACAGGGTCATTGACCGCGACGTTGGGAGTCAGGAACCAGTCCACAATGGACATCTTCACATGGCGTTCCTTATCGGTGATCACGCAGAAGCGCGTCAGTTCCGAAGCGGTGCCCGCCGTCGTGTTGATGGCGATGTAGTGCGGCAGCATGTGGTTGACCTTATCCACGCCTTCATACTGATAAATCGCGCCGCCGTTGGAAAGCAGGATGCCTATGCCCTTGCAGCAGTCGTGCGAGGAGCCGCCGCCGATGGAAATCAGGCCGTCGCAGCCGTCGGCCTTATACTGGGCGACGCCTTCGGTCACGTTTTCATCGGTGGGATTCGGCACGGTCTTGTCATAGATGCTGTACGGGATGTTGTCGCCGTCCAGAATGTCCGTAATGATCTTGAGGATCCCCGTGTTCACGATGCCCTTGTCGGTGACGATCAACGGCTTGGTGATATGGTAGGTGTGGACATAATGAGGGATACCGTGGCACGCGCCCACGCCGATCAGGGAAATGCCCGGAACAAAAAAACTGTGCATCTTGCCAGGAACAGACATGTTCAATCCTTACCGTCAAAAAGAGATGTGAAAAAGAAGCCTCGACTGGATGCGCTCCCACGGGCGGCGCCGTTTCCGGAGCCACCGCCGCGATACGGCGCCATCAAGGAACTTTGAGTGCTTAACCAAACACGACTCTCACTACCTCAAATGCCCCCGGTTGGCTACCCCGAAAATGCACATTTTTTCACGAAAAGCGGAACCATCACAACAAATCGGAATAGCGAGAGAAAAATCAGCGGAACCATCGTTTGGAAAGGCACGGTCTCGCATGGAAGCGCTTTTCCCCGTAACGATCGCTCAAAGTGAAGCCTAGCCCGGCCGTTTTACATCATCCTCCCAAACACCGGAGCATCACAACGATAACGGCTGCTCCACCGCGAGGCAATCCCAACGTTCCGGAGAGCATACCGATTGGTGTTTCATGAAGTAACCGCACGTCCGGCGAGGCTCACACCGCTTCCGGCCCGTTCCCCCGTTCCCAAAAGGTGCGGGCCCCCCAAAGGCCAGTGCACGCATGGAAAATCTATCCACACCAAAAGAGAACCCAACCCCGCAGCGCCTGCTCTCTCCGAAATAAGCTCGGGCAGACACGGAAGACATGATTTTCTCGCGGCCTTCGCAACGAAGCGCATTACCAACCGCCCTCGGGGTTCCACGCGGCTCTTCCGGTCGATGCCTCATTCCTCTGGGGAAAGCGGAGTTCTGGACTTCATGCCTTCCACAGCCATCAGCCTTCAATGAGCAGACCCACTTCCGCCCCTTTCCCCTCAACAATAGAGAACCTCACAGCACGCCGTCAGCCAAAAGGATAATATATTGCAGCAACTATCTTGAAGCCGTATAGAATGGCGCCCCCGCCTTCCACAAAACGCACGTTTCCGCAGCCTGGCCCGGCTCCCTCCGGCTCGCCTTCCCGATTGGACCGGGCATAAAAAAAGCGCCCCGATGCGGACATCGGGGCGCAGATGAATCAAGCCAAACTAGTAGCGCGGAGGACGCGGGGCACGGGGCTTGGCTTCGTTGACGCGCAGGGTGCGGCCACCGAAATTAGCGTTGTCCAAAGCTTCAATAGCAGCAGAAGCACCGGGTTCTTCCATTTCCACAAAACCGAAACCACGAGCGCGGCCGGTTTCGCGATCGCTCACGAGTTTCACAGAAACGACCGGGCCGTAATCGGCGAAAAGGCTCTGAACCTGTTCTTCGGTAGCGGACCAAGGAAGGTTGCCGACATAGATAGACTTAGCCATGAAATAAACCTCATCAAAAAAGACACCGTATTCCCGCGCTTGGCCATCTCCAAAACACCTTGGAAATGACGCGGTTCCTCATGGGTGAACCATGCCCGACACGACAGTGGAAGTCAATGCCCTCTCGAATTTTTATCCTTCTTCTCATAAATTTTCTGATCTTCTCTTCAGTCTTCTTCTTTGCAAAAGGAAACTGATAAGCACTTCATCAGAGATTGTTCTTCCCTTTTCACAAGAAAAGAGGATTTCAGGCCTATCTTTTGCATAAAACCTTTTCAGGAATCTTTCCCGAAGCTCTTTCTTATCCTTCGCCGCATCTAAAAGATAAGGAAAGATTGCAAAAATGCACAATCCTTAGATTGACCATTCAACCAATCTTAATAGAGCCTTCACGGCCGGAGGGGCTCCACGATCACTCCTTTCCTGCTCACGGAGACCGGACGTACGGGGATCAGCGTGTGCCCTTCCCCCCGCAGCGGCGTCCGCAGACGGCAGGGCACATAGCACTCATCCACGCCGTGCTGGCCGGAGGCGGATCCGGCATCCTCGTTGCAGTCCAGCGCCACGAGCAGCCGCTCACATGTAAGGGTGTCCTTCCAGAAGGCTTCGCGCTTGGCCTCCACCACCGCGCGTACGCGGGCGGCACGCTCCTGCCGGACGGCCTTCCCGACCTGATCCGGAAGCTCCGCCGCCACTGTCCCCGGACGCGCGGAATACGGGAATACGTGCGCATAGGTCAGCGGCAGGCTCCGCACCACTTCCAGCGTCTCAAGCGCGTGCGCTTCCGTTTCTCCGGGGAATCCCATCAGGATATCCGCCCCAAGCCCGAAACGGGGCCACAGCTTAGCTACGCCCTCCACAGCCGAAAGCAGCGCCTCCGGCGTATAATGCCCACGGCGCATGGCCTTCAGCACGTCCGCGCTCCCGCTCTGGAGCGACAGGTGCAGGTGCGGGCAGACCATGCGGGTTTCGGCAAGCGTGGCGATGCCCCGTTCCGTAAGCTGCGCGGGTTCCACGGAACTGATGCGGAAACGCGCCGGATCGGGCCGGGCGCCGCTCCCCCACTCCGGAGCCAGTTCTCGGTCCAGATAGGACAGCAAATCCCAAAAATCCCGGCACCCCTCGTCACGCATGGCGTACTGGCGCAGGTTGATGCCGGAAATCATGATCTCGCGGTAGCCCGCCTCAAGCAGGCGGCGCATTTCGGCAAGGCAATCCTTCGGAGGGCGGCTCCGGGCCGGGCCGCGCGTCAAGGGGACAATGCAATAGGCGCACCCGTGCGAGCAGCCGTCCTGCACCTTGAGTACGGGACGGGCCCGGCGGAATCCGTCGATATGGAAGGGCGGGAACGTACGGTCACGCGTGGCGGCGCGGGCGGCGGCTTCGGCGGGGGAGGAAGGGAACGGCGTTGCGCTTCCCGCCGCCTCCTCGGCGAAGAGGACGAGCGGCGGCGCGTCGAGCAGGCGGGATTTATGATCCTGCTCCACAACGCGGAGCACGCCGGGCAGGGCGGCAAGCTGCTTGCGGGCCACTTCGGCGGCGCACCCGGCGATAACGACGGGCACGCCGGGCGCTTCGCGCTGGAGGCGGCGTACGGCCTGCCGTGCGTCGGTCACGGCATTGGCGGTGACGGCGCACGTATTGAGCAGAATCACGTCCGCCTCGGCGGGCGCGTCCGTCTCCGCACCGTCCATGCGCTGCCATGCCTCGCGCACTGATTGGGATTCGTACTGGTTGACCTTACAGCCGAAGGTCAGGATACAGAAGGTCCAAGGGGCATAGTGCATATGATGGGTCTCCCCCGCAGCGCCTGCCGGTTTCCGGTTCGCATGTACGAATCGGGGAACAGCCCAGGCCGTTTCGGCCGGAGCGGCAACTCGCACGGGGGAAACACCAGTCCCCTGGCAGGGATAGAAATCAGGCGGTCTTTTTCTTGAACTGGATGTCGATGATCTCGTAGTTGATCCGGCCACGCGGGGCGTTGACCGTGATCTCGTCGCCGACTTCCTTGCCGAGCAGGGCCACGCCGACGGGAGACTGAATGGAAATGGTCCCCTTGGCATAGTCTGCCTCGTCCGGGCCGAGCAGCGTGAATTCGCGTTCCTCGCCGGTATCCGCATCCTCCACGGTCACGGTCGCGCCGAAGATGGCTTTTTCGCTGGAAAGGGTCGAAAGATCAATCACATTGAACAGCGCCATACGCGATTCGATGTACTTGATACGGGCTTCAAGCATCCCCTGGCGTTCGCGGGCTGCGTCGTAGCCGGCGTTTTCTTTCAAATCGCCTTCTTCGCGGGCTTCCTTAATGGCCTGGATAACGTGAGGACGCTCTTTCTTCAGACGGTCCAGCTCCTGTTCAAGGGCCTGGAAACCTTCTTTGGAAATGGGGATACTGCTCATGTTGGAATCTCCTGAATATTCTTGCGGAAACCGCCCGATACAAAAAAAAACGCCCCCCGTCGCCTGCGCGACGGGTGGAGCTTCGGTGCGATTGCCACACTGCTAAGGTAGTCCATCCCGACGGATAGGTCAAGCAGCCGGAAAAACAGCGGCGAGAAATCAGCGTTCTTTCTGAACAGCCACCTTGCGCCAAGGGGAATGAGCAGGTATCAAGAAGGCGCGGAATTTATTCTTCCGTTCCGGAGACCCCCGTCCCCGTTCCGCAAACCGTCTATGTCGGAGACATGATGCTGAAACAACTTCTACTCGCTCTGAAACGACTGCTGCGCGCCTTGGGCCCCGTCCTTGTCGGCTGCATCTTCTTGGGTGCGGTCTATCTTCTCTATAGGGAAATCAGCAAATACAGCCTCGCGGATATCCGCATGAGCCTGGCCCAGATTTCCACGGGAAGCATCATCCTGTCCGTCCTGCTCGCCATTATCAACTATATCATCCTGATCGGCTATGACTGGCTGGCGCTCAAAGGCATCCACAAGACCCTCCCCGTCTCCCGCGTGTCGCTCGTTTCCTTCGTCGGGCAGGCCGTAAGCTACAATTTCGGCGCGCTGCTCGGCGGCAGTACGGTGCGCTTCCGTTTCTATTCAAGCTGGGGCTTTTCCCCGATGGACATCGTCCGGCTGGTGCTGATGCTCGCCATCACCTTCTGGGTCGGTGCGCTCGGGCTCGTCGGGGCGATTTTCATGATCGCGCCCCCGGAGATCCCGCCGGAACTGGGTATGCATATGCCGCTGGATATCCGCCCCCTCGGCGCCATCCTGTTCCTCATCGCCATCAGCTATCTGATCGTCTGCAAATTCATCCATAAGCCGATCCACATCTTCGGCAAGGAGTTCGCGTTCCCGCCCTTCAAGATCGCCGTCGCTCAGGCTGTGGTGGCCGGGGCCGACCTCGTCGCGGCGGGGGCCTGCCTGTACGTCCTGCTTCCCCCGGATGCGCACGTTTCCTTCCTCCAGTTCCTGCCCACCTACCTGATGGCGATGGTAGCCGTGGTGCTGACCCACGTCCCCGGCGGCGCGGGCGTGCTGGAAGTCGTGATCCTGCACCTGACCACAGCCTCGCCGCAGGCCGTTTTCGCGGCCCTCCTCTGTTTCCGCGTCATCTACTACCTGCTGCCGCTGCTGCTGGCCGCAGTCATCTTCGCCATCTACGAAGTCCGCCAGCAGGCCATACAGGAATCCGGCGTGCTGCACGACGCCGGGCGCTGGATGCGGGCCTTCGCGCCCACGATCATGGCGAGCGCGGTGTTCGGCATCGGAGCCATCCTGTGCTTCTACGTCGTCCTGCCCGTCAGCCCCGAACGGCTCGCGCAGATCAGGGAATGGATCCCCCTCGGCATCGTCGAGTTCGCCAGCATGGCGACAGGCGTCGCCGGGGTCATGCTGCTGTTCCTCACGCGCGGCATACAGCATCGGCAGCGCGCCGCCTTCCGGCTGGCCATCGCCATGCTGTGCATCGGGATTATCGGCCCCCTGCTGCATTCCCTGAGCTGGTTCGTTGCCCTGATGTCGCTCATCGTCCTGCTTTCGGTCCTCTCCATACGGAGGAAGTGCTGCCGCCCGTCCTCCTTGTGGAAGCTGCACCTCACCCCCAGCTGGCTGTTCGCCATCGTCAGCGTGCTGGTCTGTTCCGCCGGGCTCGGCCTGCTGATTTACCACATGGACCCTTCCGATCCCGTCCTCTGGACCTCCTCCGACTACGCCGCCGACGCCGCACGCCTGTTCCGCACGTTCGCTGCCGAAGCGCTCCTTCTGATTTGCATCGCCGTCGGCTACATGCGCACGGCCCCGATCCGCAAGCGCTGGAACGCCGTCCGCCGTTTTGGGAGAAGGAACAAGCAATAGATTGAACCGGGGAGGGGAGAGGGACCCCTTCTGGAGAAGGGGTCCCTCTCCAGAAGGGG
>ERZ832522.279-NODE-279-length-74369-cov-11.374223_pt1 | contig 74369 bp, 56 predicted proteins | sample MGYA00519951_ERZ832522 | MGnify/ENA primary metagenome ERZ832522 (study PRJEB31850, sample SAMEA3708728) | human gut metagenome | biome: human gut; feature: human-associated habitat; material: faeces | place: China | collected 2014 ... | reverse complement strand
CCCAAGACTTTTGCGTTTATCGAATCCTTGTTCGCGGCCTTGCTTCGGCGCGGGTTGCCTTTGCGGTAAGGCGCATTACGCAGTGGGAAAGCGTTGTCCGGGGAAAGCGGGCCTGCGGTTGCCCTGCCCCTCTTAGGAAAACAGCCATGAGCACACCCTTTGCCAGAGGCCCCCTTCTGATCCTTCTGGGAGCCCTGTGTTTCAGCACCACGGGGACCGTCCAGGCCCTGTCCCCGGAAGGGGCGACGCCCTACGTCATCGGCGCGCTGCGTATGCTCGTCGGCGGCCTGGCCCTGCTCCTCTGGTGCGCGTTCCGGGGGGAGCTCCCCCGGTTCTGGCGCTGGCCCATGCGCTGCGTCGTGCCTTCCACCCTCGCCCTGCTCGGCTTCCAATTCTTCTTTTTCCGGGGCGTGCTCGAAGCCGGGGTCGCCGTGGGCACCGTGGTCGCCATTGGCTTCTCGCCCATCGTCGTGGCCCTGCTCGGGTTGATCTTCCTGCGCGAAAAGCCCGCCAAGGCATGGTATCCCGCCACCGGGCTCGCCCTGATCGGGCTGATCCTGCTCAACGCCGACGCCGTGGGCGGGGCCAGCTTCGCGGGCATGGCCTTCCCCCTGCTCGCGGGGTTCTCCTACGCCTGCTATTTCGTGTTCAGCAAGCCGCTGGCCCAGAACGCCGCGCCCGGATCCGTCATGATGGTCCTGTGCCTCCTGAGCGGGCTGTGTATGCTGCCCGTCTTCTGGATCTACCCGGCGGCGTGGCTGGCGACGCCCGTGGGCGCGCTCGTGGCCCTGCATCTCGGGGTCGTGACCACGGCCATCGCCTTTTCCCTCACCCTCGCCGGGCTCAAGATGACGCCCGCCGCCACCGCCTCGACCCTCAGCCTCGCGGAGCCCCTCTCCGCAGCCTGCCTCGGGATCTTCTTTCTCCATGAACCGTTGTCCCTGTCCGCCGCCGTGGGGATCGCCCTCATCTTCGGCAGCGTCCTCATCCTCGTGGCCTGCCCGGTCCGGACAGCCTCCCCGTGAGAGCGCCGCGCGGCTCCGTCCGCAAGGCCGATGAGCCCCCTTTTGCCGGGGCGCGGGGGGGTCCCCACGGCGGGGTCGCCCTGATCCCGATTTGCCGGGGCATGGGATGCCCCATGCCCCGGGCCCGCCCGGGACAGGTACACGCGGCGTACCCCGGTGCCCTCAAACGTTCCTCCCCCACACCGACCGGGAAGGCCCCCCGCCCGCTTGCGCGGGCACCCCGTAGAGCAAGCCTCACAGCCCGCAGCGTTTTTTCCATCGTTTCCCATGTCGAGAGGCCGTCCTTAACCGTATGCCGGGACGGGACGCGCCACGGCTCCACGTACCCTCCGGCTCGCGGCGCACAGGGCCGCGCAAGAACACCCTGAAAGGCCCCGGCTTACATGCCCTAAGCCGTGACTCCGAACTGGCCTGAGCGTTCCGCGCCAGCCCGCCACAAAGACGCCCCTCCATCGTCCGCGCAGGCGGACCCGCCGCGGCACGGCGCCCCGCGCGCCAAAAACCGATTGACGGTGCGCGGGGCGTGGTATAAAACTGACCGGTCAGTTCAATTTCTCCCATAACATGTGAAAATAGTGGCAGTTCAGGGAACCATGCACCACGCGGGAGCCTCTCATGACGACAGACGAAAATCTTTCCATGACCCCGGACAACGACAAGGCTCCGCAGCGGCGCAAACGCCCCCGCAAGGGCCCGATCGTCGGCATCCTGCTTTTGCTGTTCCTGCTCGCGGGGATAGGCGCGGGCGCGTGGTGGTATCTGTTTCTGCGTTTTGAGGAAAGCACGGACGACGCCTATGTCGCCGGCAATGTGCTGCGCATCATGCCGCAGGTGAGCGGCAAGGTCGTCGCCGTGGATGTGGACGACAACGACATGGTCGCCGCCGGGCAGACGCTCGTGCGCCTTGATCCCGTGGACGCCCGCCTTGCCTATGAGCGCTCCCTCGTGGCGCTGGCTTCCGCCGTGCGCGACAACTGCCGCCTTCAGGCGCAGCTCCGGGAAACCGAGGCCGCCATCCGGATGCGCCGGGTGGATCTGCGCCAGAAAGCCGACAACCTGACCCGGCGCGAGGCGCTGGGCAAGGCCAAAGCCATTGGCGCGGAAGAATTGAAGCACGCCCGCGACGACCGCGAGAATGCCGCCGTGGCGCTCGCCGCCGCCGAAGAGGAACGCAACGCGCTTGCCGCCGTGCTGCTGGATACCGGGCTCGCCGAGCAGCCCGCCGTGCGCCAGGCCGCCGCCAACGTGCGCGACTGCTGGCTCGCGCTCCAGCGCACCACCGTCCTGAGCCCCGCCGCCGGGCAGATCGCCAAACGCGGCGTGCAGGCTGGCGAAGTCGTATCGCCCGGCACCCCGCTCATGACCGTGATCCCCCTGCACCGCCTGTGGATCGACGCCAATTTCAAGGAAGTCCAGCTCCACAAGATGCGCATCGGCCAGCCCGCCGTGATCCGCGTGGACATGTACGGCGGCGACGTCACCTATCATGGCCGCGTGACCGGCTTCTCCGCCGGGACGGGCAGCGCCTTCTCCCTCCTGCCGCCCCAGAACGCCACCGGCAACTGGATCAAGATCGTCCAGCGCGTGCCCGTGCGCATTGAAATCGACCCCGCCGACCTCAGGGAACACCCCCTGCTGGTGGGCCTGTCCGCCGTGGTGAAGGTCGACACGTCCGATACATCGGGGCGGCTCCTCGCCGCCTCGGCCCGCACCGAACCCGTGCCCGGCGATCTCGTCTCGCAGGCCCCCGCCGTCGATTTCGCCCCCGTCGAGGCGACCATCTCCGGCATCATCCGGGACAACGCCCTGCCCGGCGTCTGCCCCGTCCAGGGCAAGCCATGAGCGGACGCGCCCAGCCCCTGCCGCCGCTTCAGGGCGGGATGCTCGTCATCGCCACCATCGGGATTTCGGTAGTCACGGCCATGACCGTGCTCGACTCCACCATCGCCAACGTCGCCCTGCCCACCATCGCGGGCAACCTCGGCGTGGCGTCTTCGCAGGGGACGTGGGTCATCACCTTCTTCGGGGTCGCCAACGCCATCGCCATCCCGCTCACCGGCTGGCTCGCCCGGCGCATGGGCGAGGTGCGGCTGTATTTCTGGTCCACGTTCCTGTTCGTCGTGGCCTCGTTCCTGTGCGGCATATCCAGCAGCCTCGGGATGCTCATCATCTGCCGCATTTTGCAGGGGGCCGCCGCCGGGCCGCTCATCCCGCTTTCCCAAAGCCTCCTGCTGGCCTGCTATCCCCGCGAGAAACGCGGCATCGCCCTTTCCCTGTGGTCCATGACCATCGTGCTCGCGCCCATCCTCGGGCCGATCCTCGGCGGGTATATCTGCGACAACTATACGTGGAACTGGATCTTTTTCGTCAACGTACCCGTGGGGGCCGTGTGCCTCGTCGCGCTGCGCATCCCCATGGCCGGGCGCGAGACGGCCACCGCCAAGAACCCCATCGACACCGTGGGGCTGATCCTCCTCATCATCGGCGTGGGCTGCCTCCAGCTCATGCTCGACGAGGGCAAGGACAAGGACTGGTTCGCCTCCGGCTACATCGTGATCCTCGGCGTCCTCACGGTCGTGGGGCTGGTGCTCCTTGTGGCGTGGGAGCTCACCGAAGAGCATCCCGTGGTCGACCTCTCGTTGTTCCGGCACCGTAACTTCACCGTGGGCACAATCTGCATCAGCCTCGGGTTCCTGTTTTATTTCGCCGGGGTGGTCATGATGCCCATGATGCTCCAGACGCGGCTCGGCTATACCTCCATGTGGGCCGGGCTCTCCCTCGCGCCCATCGGGATTTTCCCGGTCTTCCTCTCGCCGCTCATCGGGCGGTTCGCGCAGCGCATCGACATGCGGGTCATCGTCACCATGAGCTTTCTGGTTTTCTCGGCGGCCTTCTACCTGCGCACCCTGTTCTCGCCGGACGTCGATTTCGCCTTCGTCCTCTGGCCGCAGGTCGTACAGGGGATCGGCGTGGCCATGTTCTTCATGCCGCTTACGAGCATCATCATTTCGGGGCTCGACGCCAAGGACATCGCCAACGCCTCCAGCCTCTCCAACTGCACCCGCGTGCTGGCGGGCTCCATCGGGTCGTCCCTCGCCACCACCATGTGGGAACGGCAGGAAGCCCTGCACCACGTCCGGCTCACCGAGTCCATCAACCCGTTCAACCCGGCGGCGCAGCACGGGCTCAACCAGCTCACGCAGATGGGCCTCTCGCCGGAACAGGCCAAGGTCTGGGTCGCCAACGAAATCACGCGGCAAGGGTTCCTGCTCGGGTTCAACGAGCTGTTCTGGCTGGCGTCCATAGCCTTCATCGGGCTGGCCGGGCTGGTCTGGCTGTCCACACCCATCAACAAGAAAATCCGGTAGGCGGACGCATGGCACAACAAACGAAATGCCGGAAAAAGACGGAAGCGCGCCGGGAGGCCATCCTTGACGCCGCACTGGAAGAATTCGCCGCAAAGGGGTACGCCGGAGCGCGCATGGAAGACATCGCCCGGCGGGCCGGGGTCGCCAAGGGCACGTTGTATCTGCATTTCGGGGATAAGGAGGGGCTGTTCAACGGCCTCGCGGAGTCTGCGTTCGCGCCCATGCACGCGCTGGCCAAGGAGATCCTCGACGACAAGACGCCGACCCTGCGCGAAAAGCTGCTCCGTTTCTGCGGGCCGATGCTGGATGAACAAGGCTGCTCAAGGACGGCGCGGATCATCAGGCTGGTGTGGGCAGAAGGGCTGCACAACCCCAAGCTCGTCGCGCCGTTCTACCACGGGCTCGTCGCCCCGATCCTCGAGCTGCACCGGGAGAACCTGCGCCTCGCCGCGCATGAGCACCCGCACCCGGCGCTCCAGCGGTTCCCGCAGCTTCTCGTCTCGCCGATCATGCAGGGGCTGCTCTGGCAAGGGATGTTCAAGGACAAGGCCCCGCTCGACGTGAAGGAACTGTATATCGCCTACCTCGACATTATCCTTCCGGAAAAATAAGGGATTTATGTATAAGGCAGGCTACCGCGCCCCCCGAAGCCCCGGGAGGGTGCCGCAAGCGGGTTCCTGCGGAAACTTGGGGTTTTCACGCCGGAAACGCGGTAAGGCTTCCCTGAAAACGTCCTTTTTTTCGCCTCTGACAGATTTGAAAGCCAACAAATTGTAGATCTCTAACAGACTATCATGTATTTATAAACAGGTATTTCTCATTACGAGGGGTGGCTACGCTTTTCTCCGATTGCGCCGGAAGTCTTTCGCGGAATAGACAGCGGCCCCTCCCTTCTCCCCTTTTGTGAGCGCCTTTGGCTCCAAATCCCGCCTCGTCCAGAAACGGGGATGGATTTGTTTTTATAATTCTACTGTGTTATAATCTTTTTTGATTACGAATGCGCGGCACTCGGTTGCAACGGATCGCGCATATGCCGGGCATTGGGGGGAAGGATTTCGCAACTACCTTCCGTGGTATAAAATTGACATAATTTAAAAGATTATGCGATAAAATAGTGCCCTCCCCGCCTGTTGGCGGAGCGCAAGCACCGGCGGGCTCCGCCCGGCCCCGTATCCCAAACGGATGCCGGACAGAGTCTCCGTGCGGAACGGAGAACCGATCGCCAAAAAAAACGGGGAACACGCCACAGGATTGCGGAGAAAAAACAAAATACAGCACGCCAGCCTCTCCCCCGCATGATTGCTCCCGTGCCCGCTCTCCCCGCCCGCTTCTCCCCGGCATTCGCCGCTGTGGTATCCCCAGCGGGGAAGGGGCCTTCCCCGCAATTTTATAGCCATTCCATATGATTATGTGCAGATACCTTGCCCGCACCGGGCCTTTGTTCCGAAAACCGCGGCATCCGGAGGCGTTCCCCTCAGGCCCGGGGCCGCTTTCACGTCCATCCCCCACTTCGCCATAAAGCGGGGCAATTTATCATAATAAAGCGTTATTCCTCCCCAAACACTGATTGCAACGGGCCGAAATATCCTTTAGAAAAGGACAGGCCGCACCTCAGGAAAAGCGGCCAACCCCATCCGGCTGTCCGGTCCCGACGCCGCGTATCGAGCGGTTTCGGGAACTGACGCTACCCGCCGCCAGTTCCGCCGCACGGCTTTATCCCGGCTCCTCCGGGGTTCCCACCGCTCCGTCGTTTTCCCGATTTGGTTGTTGGGGAACTTCCCGACGTTAAGGCCTGAGGAACGCTTTTTCCTCCTTGAAAACGAGAGCATCACATTGAAGCGTCCCGCGAGCCCCGCCGAAAACGGCGCAGGGGCCGCGGGTTGCCCCCCGAGAGAGTTTCCCTTGAGAATCACGATACCGTCTTTTTCTTCACTCCGGCCCGTTCTTCTGGCTGGGTTCCTCCTCGCGCTGCTGTTCGCGGGGTTCCCGCCCCGCAGCGGAGCCGAGGAAATCCTCCGCATCGGCGTGGAAGACGATTATGCGCCCTTCTCCTTTCCCGCCGAGGGCACGCAGGCCGGATTCGACCCGGAGATCGCTGAGGCGTTGTGCAAGGCCATGCGCCGTTCCTGCACGGTCGAGCCCCTTGCTTTCGGCACGCTGCTCGAAAAAATGCGCCGGGGCGAGCTGGACATGATCGTTGCCGGGCTTGCCAAAAACGAACAACGGCTGGCGTATATGGATTTCACCAACAGCTACTACCACTCCCGTTCCATCTATCTGGGGCTTCCGGGCAGCGTGGCCGTCAGCGCCGAAGGCCTGAAAGGGAAACGCGTTGGCGTCCAGGATCATACGCAGCAGGAGATCTTCCTCCGGAGTCACTGGGTCAACGTGGCTGAAATCATCCGTTTTCCTACCTATGGGCAACTGATCGACGCCTTCTGCGCCGGACAGCTGGACGCCATCCTCGTGGACGGGCTGTCCGGGTACGAATTCCTCCAGAGCGAGCGCGGCCAGCCTTTCGCCATACTGGATGATCCCCTCCCGCCCGACGAAGACCTCGCCTATGCCCACATCGGCGTCCGGAAAAACAATTCCGAACTGATCGAGGCGATCAACGAAGCCATCGTCCATATCAAACTGAACGGCGAGTACGACCGCATCGTACGCAAATATTTCCCCTTCAGCATTTATTGAGCGCGTTCATGTACTGCAAGCCTTCCCGAAACGCGGAGCCGAAGCGGAAACGACAACTCGGCATCAACCTTTTCCCCGTGCTCGTCTCAGTGCCCCTGCTGGCGCTGCTGGCCTTCGTCTCTTTTATCTTCACCAATGACCTTCAACGGATCAAAAATCTGGCGCTATCCACCAGCAACAGCCATCTGCCGCAGATCCTTGCCAAGCAGCAGATGCTCCTCAACGTCGAAAACATGCGCCGCAACATCGCGCTGGTGTACAGCGCGTCCGACCCCACGATCAGCCGGAACGCGGGCATCACCGCCCAAGCGCTGATCGCGGAATCGGTCTTTGAGGAGACGTCGGTGGACTTCTCCAGCAAAATGGATGAGATCAGGCCGCAACTCCTCCGTCTCATTGAGCTGAGGCAGCAGAGCTATCTGGCCGAGGATCGGCTCCATCATGCGGAAATCTTTTTTTCGAACGTGCTCGGGCGGCTGCTTATGCGGGCGGGGATGGAATACAGCTATCCCCTCAGGCACAGTGCGCGGCACCTGGACAAGGATTTCTCCAGAAACACGGCCAACAAGCAGGGCCTGCAGGAAAGCCTGCGCCCGCTGATGGACATGTGCGCCAAGGCGGAACAGGCCGACCCCCCTGAACGGACGCTGCTCAAGGACTGCGGGGAATTCCGGACGAACTGGGACGGCATCGTGTCCAATTGGACGCAGCTCGCGAGAGGCCACGTGGAAGCCAAACAGCTCTGGAACACCCTCGACGGCAAACTGCGCGAGCTCAGCGACGCCGTTTCGACCCACGAGGCCGAATGGATTTACCGGAGCATGTCGCACATCAACGAGGAAGTTTCACGCATCAAGGAACTGTTCCCGATCATGGGGACCGCGTTGCTCGCGGGGCTGCTGGCCACGCTGCTGCTCATCCACCTTCAGATCCTCCGCCCCCTGTCCCTGCTCTCTCAGGCGCTGCGGACCATCCGTTCCGGGCACTCCATCTCGGAACTTCCCCGGGTACGCATCCGGGAATTGCAGGACGTACTCGACGTTTTGCCCGACATCAGCCGCCATATGGACGAACTGAACACCCGTTCCGGCCAGCTCGCGCAGGAACGGGACCAGTATGCTGACCTCAGCTTCCGGGATGCGCTGACCGGCGTATACAACCGCCGGGCGCTTGAGGAAACGATGGAGCGCATCCCGGCGCGCACGCCGCTCGCCCTGCTGATGCTCGACCTCGACTTCTTCAAGAACTACAATGACCGGTTCGGGCATCAGGCCGGGGACGCCGCCCTGAAAGCCGTGGCGCAGGCCACGCAAAAAGCGCTCCTGCGGGATTCGGACAGGATATTCCGGTACGGCGGCGAAGAATTCACCATCATTCTGGCCGGGGCCGGACAGTATTCGGCCATGACCGTGGCACAGCGCATCTTGGAAGAAGTGGCCGCACTGGACCTTGTCCATCCCGATTCCCGGACGGGCAAGCTGACGGTCAGCATCGGCATTGCGCACCGCTCGTTCGGGGAAGATGCGGACATCTGCGAAGTGCTGACCCATGCGGATCAGGCGCTGTATGAAGCCAAGACGTCCGGCAGAAACCGGATCGTCCTTTTCGAGGGATAAGCCCCTTCCGGCCAGGCTCCGCCTTCAGGCGTGCTCCGGAACGGCGGAGCTATTGGGCGTCAAAATCGGCCCCGCCCGTGCGCACGGTTTCGGAAGGCTCCATCGCTTCCTTGAGGTCTTTGGACACCTTGAGCTTGATCGTCTTGCGCGGGGGAATGGGCACCGGCTGCCCCGTGTGGGGATTGCGCCCCAGACGGGCCGCGGTTTCCGTCACGGCCAGCGTCCCGATGCCCGGCAGGATCACCGACGTATCTTCAAGCAATTGCCGCCGGACGTACCGCATAACCACGAGCATAACCCGTTCGGCTTCCACAGGGCTCACTTCCAGAGCCTTCGCTATGTGTTGGACAAGATCTTTTTTGGTCGATTTGGAAGCCATTCGCAGCAGCACCTTCTGTCTTGAATCGTTGGGGAGAGAAAGAGTTTTTCTTTCTCTCTTTCTATAGGCGAAAGGAATGTCCGATCAGATTATCCGATCAAAATGGACGATCAAGTTGTCCCTTCACGAGAGTCTACACTGTTTTTACAGCCTTTTTTTCCTGTCAGAGTGTCCGGGACATCGCCAAGAAGACTGTCCGGCGTGTGCGGCCATTCTGTCCTGACTCACAGGCCGCTCACAACATCCTCGGACGGATTGGGTGTCCAGCATGTCCGGACATCCTGCCCTGACACGCTGTCCGGGCCTTCCGGACGGGCTGCCTGTCCATGCGCAACCGCACGCATCCCGGACGGACAGATTATCCGCTCAAAATGTCCGCACAGAATGGACACACAGAATAGCCCTACTGCCCCGCTCCGACGGCGTCCTGGAGCATATAGCTGATCTGCATCCGGCAGGCCTTCTGCACCAGCGGGTTTTCCAACCCCCCGCGCGAACGCAGGACGGCGGGAACCTTCTCCAGGATCTGTGCGGCAAACGGGCCGTCGGGTTCATCGAGCATCTGACGGAACATCGCTTCGACCTCTTTTTCAAGGGCAAGGGCGGCCTCTTCTTCGAGCAGCCTCCGCTCGGCCTCCAATGCCTCGCGTTCCCGGCGCACGGCCTCTTCGCGTTCCCGGCGGCGTAATTCCGCCGGAGAAACATACCCCGTGGGGATACGGTAGGTCCCGTCCTTGGACAGGCAGCGAAAGACCCAATCCACCGGACGCGAAACGGGCTGGCCCTTGCTGTCCACCATCTGGCCGTGTTCCAGCTCGTACTCCGCATACCGGAGGGCGTCCGTGAGGGAACCGGGGTCAATGTTCTGCACGGCGAGGAGCTCTTTGATCCGGCGCAGGTGCTTGGCGGTGAAACCGACCTCCATCAGCCTCGGGCACAGCTCGGGCAGCGCCCTCTCCAGCTCATCCGCCGGAGAAGCCGACACGGAAGGGGAAGCGGCACGCGGCGCGCCGAGTGCCTCCTTTTCATCCATAAGAAGCCTGATACGCATCCCGCGCCGATGGACCGTTTTCTCGCACACGCCCGTTTCCGCCCATGTAGCGATGATCCGACGGCAGGTCCGCGCATCGATACCGATGGTCTCCTCAATGATGGGGAGGGTCAGGTCGATGGTTTCTTTCTTGCCGATCCCGTAAAGCCACTTGAAGAGCTTCGTCGGATTGGCCCCATGCACTGGAGCCAGAGGCCTGAGGAGGCTGATCTGCCCTTCTCCGACCCTCTTGGGTTTGCACCGGGCCCCTGCCTGCACGTCAACTTTGGCTGTCCGGCGTGAGCGGCCATTCAGAGCGTCTGATGTGGGCGAACGCAATGTCATCGCAGCGGCCTGGACAGGTACGGCTTCTTCCTGATCATGCTTACGAGAGGCAGACGTCCCCTGCTCCGTGGAAGCCCCCGCCTCTTGTCTGTTCTCCACCGGTAGCTCTGGATTCCGCTCAGGCAGCTCTTCATGGTGAGAGGATCTTTTGTCAGGATATTCTGAGTGTCCATTCTGGACATCCACTTGATAAGGACGTTTCCGTCCATCGGGACGGGAAACAGCCGGAGATGCCTTTAAATGTCCATGTAGAGTGTCCACTATCGGCGTCCACGTAGAGGGCGCGCTCAGGGACTCAAGGCTTGAAGTTTCAGAATATTTTCCCGTTGTTTCTCGTTGCGAAGGGGAGTGCTGAGACGCCTGAGCGTCCACTTTGACAGTGGTATCAGGCTGTCCATTTTGCATGTCCTCAGCTTCTGTCTTCACAGAGACGCCAGATCGTACCTCCGTGGCGAGCCCACTTGCAAGTCCGTTCTGATCGTCCACTTTGGCAGGACACTCAGGAGAATCAATTTGCGCGTCCACAGAGGAGGAGGAGGAGGAGGAGGAGGAGGAGGAGGAGGACATTTCAGACTGTCCATTCTGCACGTCCACACCATCCGCCTTATGCGAGATTTTCGCGGCGTCAGCCTGCATCTCCTCAAGGACTCTGGCCGCCGCGATGTGATCTGGGCGCTCTGCCAGCTTGGCCGCGACGGATTCCATCAGTTCGTTGAGGCCGCGTCTGCGGGGATGCGTCTGTCCGGGGGTCATCAGAGGCTCCTGTTTACATGCCGAGGGCGGCGAGGATTTCACGGGCGACGGAGCGGAATTTCGCCGCCACCTTACTGCGGGGTGAAGATTGGAACACCGTTTCGGAGAGCATCTCGGAAGATCGGAGCATGGTCGCCTCACTGATATACTCGGTGAGGACCTGTCCGGGATAGCGGTTGTTCAGGATGGTCAGCGAGTGCTTGTCCGCAAGCCGCCGCAAGTCAGCCATATTGTACAGGAACTTAAGCAGGACAAGCCCTTCGTTCAGCTTCGTGCGGCGGATCTGGTTGATAGCATTGATGGTTTTCGTGATACCGTCGAGCGAGAAACGCGATCCCGCACGGATGGGCACAATGATAAAGTCGGAGGCGATCATCGCCATATACACGAAAGCCCCCATTGAAGGCGGGCAGTCGATGAGGGTGATGTCAAACTCTTTGGTCGCATACTCTCTCAGCCGTTCACGGAGGGCGACGATGTATGACTCGTTCTTATAGAATTCGGCTTCGATGAAGGCCATCTCCTCAACGTTCGGAAGGATGCTGCAACCGATCTCTGTGGGATAGATGCAAGATTCAGGTTTGATTTCGGGGGCTTCTTCGTCATAAACCGAGGCAAGCAGCTCGTAAAGCGAAGCACAGCCGGGAGCGAGGTTGAAAAAGGAAGTGGAGTTGCACTGGCTGTCCACATCGACGATCAACACCTTTTTCCCTTGCATGGCCAGGGCATGTGCGAGATTGACGGTGATCGTCGTCTTCCCCACACCACCCTTGTTGTTGACGACCGAAATGATCTTGCCCATCGGAATCTCCTTTTAGTGAACGACTTGGTTTTCAGATAGAATAAAAAACGTTGAAGCACAACATTTTTAGTCTATTTTTTTTCTATATTTCTTTCGATGAATGTTCGCCCTTACGCAGCGGATGGGCTCGCGCATCAAGAGCGGTTCCCTTGATGGATTTTTTGTTTGAGATAAAATCATTTTATTTCAGCATATTACAAATCCATACCTGTTATTTTTCAGACAAGCGGACATACAAAAAAAGAATGCTTGAAGGACGGATGGTTACCCGAAAAAATTCGTATATCAAATATGTTTTTGCGAGTATCCACCCTCTCAGGGATACGCCACACGGAAATCATCGGCTGTTATCATATTCCTCTTCCATTGCCTTCAGGGGGCCATCCTCCCAGCCCTTAGACCGCCCACTCAAAAATCTTTCAGCCCCGGAGCCCGTTGGGGGATAGCGCTTACTCCACGAGCCATGCCTTTATTCACCATAGGGCGAAACACGATTTCAAAAAGATTGAACGATGTCAGCATGGGCCCATCCCTGGACAAAACGAACGCTTCAACGGCGCAGGGAAACAAACTCTACGGCGGAACATCTACCCTCCCCTATTGCACCAGTACCATTGCTGATGCCGACATGCTCCAATGCGTATTCATTTTAGCCCCAAGTTCGTGAGGCCATGACGAACCTGATTATTCCCCACATGTAACCACGTACCCGAGCTTATGGTATTCTTCTCTACGTAGCGTTGTTGCATCCCCTCCTTTCTGCGAGGACTTTTTGAGAGGCCATTTTGAGAGTACATGTTGATCCATTTTTTTGAGTGTCCATTTTGTATGTCCATATTCTTATATTTCAAAAAACACGCAGAGATATTCTGATAGCATGTTTATAAGATGAATGTTTTTTCTCATTCTTTAAACATGAAAAAGCTGAATTTTTACAACAGAATATCCACTCAAAACGGACTATCATAATGGACGCTCAAATGGACGCGCTCATATCATATTGCATTGTTCCAACATACAGGGAGGAACTGCAAATCTTTTGAGTATCCGCCCGTCGCCCTGAAAGCATCCAATATGGACTCCCTTAGTGGACACCCACATTATCCATAAGCCGCCCCATCATCAGGAACGTCCCCCCGCCTCTCCGGTTGGCCACCGTCCTTACAACAATCGGCTATCCTCCACCGGTCACCAAAAGAAGAGGCCTGAGGGACCGTTTTCCCCATATGCTCCTTTCCCCAACCATCGTTCCTCCCTCAGAAACGGAAGGTATCACTGCAGGTCCAGAGCTGTTGCTCCCCACCGGAGCATTCCCAATCGCTCTGACGGAGACAGGCAACCATATATGGTTTGCATGGACATTGTGAGTGTCCATTTTGAGTGGAACATATGAGAGTCCTTTTCGAGCGTCTAGTATGGCAGGATATTTTGACCGGAAAAACGGCTATGCATATTTTGATCGGCCATTGTGCTCAAACAAACTGTTCGGACAAAACGTATGTCCTTTTTGTGAGGATATTCAGATCGGACACACTGAAAGGACATGCAGATCGCCGGGAAGTAGGGACATTTTGGAAGTCCAATGAGCGGGGATAGCATGTCAGGACACGCTGTCCTTGCATTCTGGACGCCCAGCGTGTCCCGGGACAGTATGCCTGTCCAACATGCAAGGACAGAATGGCCGCTCTTCGCGGACAATCATATTTATGACGAAAAGAAATGTCCCTATTCAAAAATAGATAATAAAAACAGTATATACATCCAAGAGAGGACGAAATGGACGGATATTCTGCGCGTCCATATTGGACGGCCTTTTTTCCGTTTTATCCTACATGATAGAAAGAAAGAAAAAGTCAGATCTTTCTGTTCTTGATTTCAAAACAGAAAAAAACGCTTCAAGCTGTTCCCTATTTCAAGTAAACACATCCCCAAAAGGGTTTCCCAAAGCACGTTGTTTCTATGCGACGCTGTGTGAAGGAAACATTCCTTCAAGCCCTTCCCGATCTTTTACGGGGTTCTCACTATCAATAGGGGGGACGCGCTATCGAGCCTTCTTCCTGCCTATGGCTCATACGGATTGCGGTAGGGTAGGGCGTTCAATAAAAAATCGGGGGCCCGAATTTAAGCGAAACTATGGCCTGTCTCCACGATGTCATGGACGTGCGTTACCCGCCTGAAAGCCCAAAAGAAGAACCCCGGAATTTAAAGTTTCCGGGGCATCGTTTTACCGGGAGGGGGTAGGCGTCAGTTCCCCGTTTCGAAACGTTTGGGGCAGGTGCGGCAGGGGATATCCGGAAGCGGGCTTTGCAGCGCATCGCGGAACATGCGGAAAGGGCCGCTTTGCCAGATGCCGAGGGGGTCTTCCTCTACGGCGGACCCGAACACGCGGCGGTTCACGGCCTCGGGCGAAGAGGCGGGCGCATCCACCGGAAGGTTCAGGTAGATGCAGGGGGACATGCGCCCTTCCGCGTCCACGTAGAGCGTCCGGGCTGCGTTTTCCCGGCAGGGGAACAGGCCGCAGCCGTCATCGGGCCGAGGGGAGGGCAGGCTGTAGTAGAGGCCGCGCCCGCGTTTGGCGGTTTCTTCGGCGACGCGTTCGAGTATGTCCCGGGCGGCGTCCAGTTTCCCGGCCTCGTGCGGGGAAAAGGCTTCCGCCTCCAGCCCCGGCGCCGCGATGTAGTCCAGCGTGCTGATCACCGCCGCGTGTACGTCCAGTTCGTCCATAAGATCGGGCAGGCCTTCCACGGCTTCCATCTGCGAGGCGAGCATGAGGTAGGCGAAATGCAACTCAAGATGCACGCCCATTTTGGCTTTGCGGACGCGCTGGAGCGTGCGCACGGCCTCACGGACGCGGCTGAACGGCACGCCCGCGCGCGGGGCATTGCTGGCCTCGTCGGTGCCCACGAGGGAAAAGGCCACAATGTCGATGCCGCTCCCCACGATTTGCCCGGCAAGCGTTTCGTCCATGCGCAGCCCGCAGGTGGTTGTGGAGACCCGGCAGCCCGCCTTGCGCGCCAGCGCCGCGAAATCCATGAACCGCGGGTGCAGGAACGGTTCGCCCCAGCCTTGCAGGTGCACGCGCCCGCTCTCCTGCATGAGCGGCCACAGGCGGGCGAAAGTCGCGGCTTCCATGTGCCGCGAGCGCCAGTATCCGGCCTGCGTGGTATGCGGGCAATAGACGCAGCGCCCCGGGCAAACGGAGGTGACTTCCACCTGTATGCAGTCAAGCAGGCGGGGTTTGCCGAACAGGCTTTCCCGGAACAGCTGCCAAACCGAAGGTTCCTGAAAACGGGGGTTGCGCAGCGGATCGGCCGCGCCGCCGTCTTTTGCCATGGGGTTCTCCTACATGCCGAACAGTTTTTTCAGGGACCCGAGCAGACCGGCTTCCTGAGGCCGTTGCACCGCCCATGACGTTTCCACGTGGGGCCGGAGGATCGTCGCGTTCCACTTGCGTTTGAAGAACACGATGCCCGGATTGATGCCGAGGCCAAGGTTCAGGAGCGTATGCCCGCGCCGGATGCCTTCTGCGGCAAGGGCGTCCAAAAGGGCGTCCGCCGTGCCGGGCGGGCTTTCCGGGGCGCGGAAGGCGAACAGGTGGAAAACGGTTCCGAGCGCCGTGTAATCGCCCACGGCGAAGCCCTGCAACGCGCCTTCACAGTCCCGCGCCGCGAACAGCAGGGCGTCGGGCACGGCCTCCACATACGGGCCGATGTGCCGGAAAAGATGCCGCGTCCCCGGCGCGAAGGGCCGCGAACGGATATACTGTTCCACCAGTTCGGCATGATCCGGTTTCCAGCCCTCCTGCGCAATGAGAATGTCCCGGCGGGCGCGCCGGAGCTGGTTGCGAAGCTTTTGGCCATAGGCCATGTCCGCCGCATCCGTGGGGAGGGGGATGCCCCAATAGGCGTCGGGTTTGGTGGAAACGGCCCATTCCGGGGCGGCATCGGGCCGGAAGGGTGCGAGGACGGTCAGGGACTCGATGCCGCGCAGGGAGGAGGCTTCACCCACCGCCGCGTCGAGGCGGGCCGCTTCCGGGCGGCTGCGCTCCTGTTCCGCCCCGCCTTGCTTCAACCCGGCGTCATGCCCGACAAGCACCAGCGCCGGGCCGCTGCGCCACGCGAGGAAGCCCCCGCATTCCAGCGGCTCGAGATCGGAAACGGCGCGCACGTATGGGACAAGCTGCTCGGGCACGGCTGCCTCGGCGGCAAACGACGCCCAACGTGATGGTGGCATGGCATTCTCCGGGAACCCGCGCGCCGCGCGCTCAGGGAAAAGGTTGATGGGGAAACAGGCAGGGCCCGCCGGCGTTATCGCACTCCGCCGGGACGAAAAACTTTTTATGACTATCCCCCCTGCGGAGGGAACCGATTTCATTCACGACCCCGATCTTCTTCAAAGACTGTGGCCTGCGGGAGCCCTTTTTCAGCCCCTTTACCCATTCCGAGGGCTCGATTTCACCAAATGGCGGAAAATGGCGTTCCCCCATTTCGAGGGGGTCCGGGGGGAATGGCTTTCGGGGCCCGTGGCCGAACCCCGGATTTCCCCGGCTAACCGCCATTCCTGCCCCTGATCGCGGCGCGGAGCCTGTGCCGCCACGTGGGGTACGCCTGCCGGACCGTGAAGCCGTCCTCTGCGAGCATATCCCGCAGTTGCAGCATGTGGGCCGACCCCACGAAAACCGCCGCGCGGCCTTCTTCGAGGAACGGGCGCATACGCTCGCGGAAACGCTGGTTCCTGCCGTCGATGATCTGTTCCGTGCGCGAGGGGAATTCGGTGCTCGTGCCGAGCATCCCCTCAAGATCCCCGTCGAGGTACGAATGGATGTTGCGCCGGGCGTAGCCTTTCCATGAGCGGCAGCCTCTGAAGAAGGCGGTCACCCGTCCGAGGGGAACGGACTCCAGGGACGCCACCTGTTCTTCAAGGCTTTCCATGCCGATGACGGATTTGCCCATTTCGAGCGCGGTGTGCCACGCGCAGAGATCCACGGACTGGTTCCAGCCCTGCCGTTCGAGATATGCCGTCCACAGCGAGAAGAATGCATACCAGTGCCGGGTGGTTGCGAGCAGCCCCCGCACGTCGGCGGGGTTGGGGTTCGCCGCGTTGAAGAAGCGGGCGAGCTTTCCGGTGGGGCCCTGCACGACCCGTTCGAGCAGCCTGATTTCCGGCTCCTCAAGCAGATCGATCAGGGGCGGGTGCCTGCCGTCGGGCGTCTTGCCGATGCGGGCCACCTCGTCCAGCGAGTCCGCGTCGAGCGGGCCCTCGAACAGTACGGTGTCCACCCGCTCGAACAGATTGCGGAAAGCCGCCTCGAACGAATAGCAGAAAAAGTGCGCCGTGCCGCCTATCCATGAGGTCCTGCCGTTTTTCGTCAGTTCCCAGAGCATGGCGAAGGGCCGCTGCTGGGGCAGCGAGTCGAAAATCTGGCGCTTGGAGAGATCCGACGGCGATTCGAGGAGGATGCGGACGAGGCTGCTTATGGTTTCGCTGCCCGTCTCGCGGGGCGTTTCCCGCCAGCTCGCCATGACGTAGGGCAGGGCGGGGCGGCCTCCCCACTTGGTCTTGAAGCGCCGGATGCCGTCGTTCACGCCGAGGCCGAGGTGGACGTATTCCTTGTCCGCTTCCCTAGCGGAGCGGAGCATGTGCGCGAAAAGCAGGTCCGCCGCGTGGGGCGTGTAGTGCGTGCGGGAGTGCGCGCCGATGAGGTAGCTGCAAAAGCGGCGGGGCGCGTCGTCGAGGAGGAGGCTCGCCGCGAGGTTGCCCTCGGCGTCCACGGCGTCGAGCAGGCGCAGCCCCGGCGTATCCAGCACGGCCCCGGTGCGGGCGAACAGCCCGCGCACGTTGGGCGGCAGGACGGCCCGGTTCATGAACTCGGCCCACAGGCGGCGGTGCGCCGGGGTGAAGTCGCGGCCCTCGCGCACGGTCAGCTTTTCAGCGGCGATTTCCACCGGGCGGCGCAGGCGGGCGGGCACGGGCGCGTCGCACGGCAGGATGTAGAACGTGTCCCTGTCCGTGACGTGCCCCGCGAGGCGGGCGGGCAGGTCCGGGCCGATGGCCCAGCAGTCCACGCCTTCGAGCCGCTTGGGGACACGCCGCAGGGCCGCCGCGAGCGCCCGCTCAAAGGAGTCGTGGGCATACTCGCCGGACAGCGGGTACCCGATGGCCATGAGCCAATCGTCAGCCGTCAGAAAGAGGTACTCCCCCTCCAGAAAGGCCGTCCCTTGCGACATGGCCTGCATGAACGGCGCGGAATGCTCGGGCACGCGGGCCTGCTCAAGGACTGAGGCAAGATCGGGCATGGCGTCCTCCCGGTTTTGCGGAAACGGTCCCTTACCGGATACCAGATTTCCTGCGGACCTGTCGAGGGCCGGAAGGCGCTTCGGCGTATGGGATGCTGTGCGATCCGCCGGGCGGGGAGGGCCGCGTTGGTCACCGGGCCGGGGTATGGAGCGGGGGGGCACCGATCCCTTTCAGGAATGCCGCAGTGCGTGTGGGGCGAAGTTGAGGAAGAGATACCAGTAATGCCGTGAGGAATGCAGCGGCGCGTGGTGCGGGGGCTTTGCTGATAATCGCCCCGGGAGTGCAGCAAATGCCCCGCGCAGGCGGGGCGAAGCATCCCGAAGATGCGGAAACGGCCATGCGGGTGGCAAATGCCCCATGCAGGCGGGGCGAAGACTAAAACCGGACAGGCTCATATCGAGGTTTTTTCATGCCGCCGCGCGGATGGGCGAAGCTCACGGCAATGCCCCATGCCGTGATGGGAGTGCGGCACGGGTGGGGATGGAACGGAAAAAGTAATGTATCCTTGCGGGTAAAAGCGGTACGTGGGCGTGAAGGGCTATGCGGGGGATACGTGCCGGGGCGGGCGCGCTCAGGAAAATCATGTTCCCGCAGCCTTGACAAGGGAGCCCTAAATGGTAATGAATTTCGTATTCAATTAACGAAGCGCGGCGGCATGGCCGTGCGGACACACCAACGAAAACCAAAGGAGATAGTTATGTCCCTGATCAATAAGGAAGTAAGCGAATTCAGCGTTCAGGCTTTTCAGGACAACGCCTTCAAGACCGTGACCAAGGCCGATATCCTCGGGAAGTGGTCCGTGTTTTTCTTCTATCCGGCGGACTTTACGTTCGTGTGCCCCACGGAGCTTGAGGATCTCGCTGAAAAATATGAAGATTTCAAATCCATCGGATGCGAGATCTATTCGGTTTCGTGCGACAGCCATTTCGTCCACAAGGCGTGGCACGATGCCTCGAAGACCATACAGAAAATCAAGTATCCCATGCTCGCCGATCCCACCGGCGCGCTGGCCCGGGATTTCGACGTGATGATCGAATCGGAAGGCATGGCCGAGCGGGGCAGTTTCATCGTCAACCCCGAAGGGCGCATCGTGGCTTATGAAGTCATCGCCGGGAACGTGGGCCGCAACGCGGACGAACTGTTCCGCCGGGTGCAGGCTTCCCAGTTCGTGGCCTCGCACGACGATCAGGTGTGCCCTGCCAAGTGGCGTCCCGGCGCGGAAACCCTGAAGCCCAGCCTCGACCTCGTGGGCCTGCTGTAATGGATGCCGGTCGGGCCGCCGACCTGTACGACGCGGTGGTGGTGGGGGGCGGCCCGGCCGGGCTGGCCGCCGCCCTCTACCTTGCCCGCGCCCGGTACAGGGTGCTTGTCGTGGAAAAGGACACCTTCGGTGGGCAGATAACGATCACCGCCGAAGTGGTGAATTATCCCGGCGTGGAAAAGACCGAAGGCCATTCGCTCACCGAAACCATGCGCCGTCAGGCCCTGCATTTCGGCGCGGAGTTCCTGCTGGCCGAAGCGCAAGGGATCGACGTGGACGGAGATTTCCGCATCGTGCGCACGAGCCGGGGGGCTTTCCGGTGCTTCGCCGTACTGCTCGCCACCGGGGCCCATCCCCGCAAGGTGGGTTTTGAGGGCGAGGAAACGTTCCGGGGCCGGGGCGTGGCCTACTGCGCCACGTGCGACGGCGGGTTCTTCACGGACAGGGATGTCTTTGTGGTGGGCGGCGGATTCGCCGCCGCCGAGGAAGCCATGTTCCTCACCCGATACGCCCGTTCCGTGACCATGCTGGTGCGCCGGAGCACGCTGTCCTGCGCCGAAAGCATCGCCGAGCAGGTGCTCGCCCACGAATCCGTCCGGGTGCGCTTCAATACCGTTCTGGAAGCGGTGGAAGGCGACACGGCCCTGCGCCGCGCCGTGTTCCGCGACACCGTGACCGGGCGGCTGGAAACGTATGCGCCGCCCGAGGGCGAGACCTTCGGGGTATTCGTCTTCGCGGGGTACGAGCCCGCGTCGCGGCTGGCCGAAGGCCTTGCGGAGCTGACCGGGCAGGGGAACATCGTTACCGATAGGGAACAACGGACGAGGACGGAAGGCGTCTACGCCGCCGGGGACGTGTGCGACAAGCGGCTGCGTCAGGTGGTCACCGCCGTTTCCGACGGGGCCGTTGCCGCTACCTCCATCGAGCGCTATGCGGCGGACATGCAGCGCAAGACGGGTTTGCGCCCGCAGCGCCCGGCAACCGCCCCGGCGTCTTCCGGAGCCTCGAAAGCCTCAGCCCCTTCCGGGAATGCCCGCGAGACAGAAGGCGGGTTCCTCACGGCGGAGCAGCGGGAACAGCTTGCGGGAGTCTTCGCCCGCATGGAACGCCCGCTCATCCTGAAGGCGGAACCGGACAGCCGCCCGGTTTCGGAAGATCTGCGCCGGATGCTCATGGAGCTTGCGGCTTTGACGGATAAGCTGACCGTGGAGTGGACGCCGCCGTCTGACGGGCCGGAACGCCCCTGCGTGCGGGTTTTGCGGGCGGACGGGACCGATACCGGCATTGCCTTCCACGGCGTCCCCGGCGGGCATGAGTTCAATTCGTTCGTCGTGGGCCTGTACAACGCGGCGGGCCCCGGGCAGAGCATCGATCCCGCCCTTGCCGAGGCCATCGCCGCCATCGACAGGCCGCTGGATCTGCAAATCGTGGTTGCCCTGTCCTGCACCATGTGCCCGGAACTGGTCATAGCCGCGCAGAAGATCGCCGCCTCCAATCCGCTGGTGACCGCCAAGGTCTACGACGTGAACCACTTCCCGGAACTGCGGGAACGGTACAAGATCATGAGCGTGCCTTGCCTCATCATCAACAAGGCGAAAGTGGCGTTCGGCAAGAAGACGCTCGGCCAGTTGTTGGAATTGCTGGCAGAACCGGAGGCCGGGCAGACTGGTTGATTTTCATGGACGGGCCTTGAAAGGGGAGGGGTAACGCTGGGGAAGGGGGCTTTTTCTGAAGAAGGTTTCCCTTTCCCAAAACCAGTCAGTACGGCCTTCCTTCCTTCCTTCCTTCCTTCCTTCCTTCTCTTTCCAAGGCTGCGCGTATTGCGAAGCCCTGTGCTTTCACGGCACGGGGATCGCCTTTGGAATGGATACCTTTCAGAGGGCAAAAGCCGAGGGATTTCCTTAAAGCGTTTGTGCGGAGATTTTCCGGCAAGCCTTGGCCGCAGCGATTCGCTGCGGCCTTTTTGTGCATTGGAGAAGTGCGCTGGTGGGAGCGCGCATTATCCGCAGAAATATAGTAGCACATAATCTTTTTATTATGTCAATTTTATTATTCCGTTTTTACAATAAGATAGGTACTGTAAAGCACCTGTGGACATTCATAGTTTCCCGTCTTTATGGACGCATAAAATGGACACTCAAAATATCCGTTCTCACCTGCTTAAAGACAGGCTTTCAAAATGGACGCTCACATTGTCCTTATTAATCGGACGCTCATGTTATACTTATATAATGGACATGCAAAATGGACGCTCAATAAGAGAGGGGTACGGTATGATTCCCTGTACAGCCGGGCCTGCCATTTCCTTCAAATGCCGGAGGAAGCGGATCGGGCTCCCTCCGGTATCTGGGATATCTCCCGTTCCCTTTCATGCCTGGAGGATGCGGCACCGTAAAAAAAGACGCCGCATCCCCAAGGAAATGCGGCGTCCGGAGGCGTTTCGCGGCACCCTCGGATCAGAGGATGGCGCTGAACTTCGTCAGAAAGTCCCGGGTGAAGAAACCGTTCTGGATGCGCTCCCCGAATGAACCCTTTGCGCCGACCTTATGCCGGGCATACGTTTCCTTGATGCCCGGGGCGGCCCAGTCCTCCACGACGCGGTGCTCCCTTTCGAGCCGGGCGGCGTGGCGCTGAGCGTCCTTGAGCCGGGATACCGCGGCATCTACGGCTTCGTTGTCCATGCAGGGGGCGAGCATGGCCCGGTAGTCGTCTTCCCGGATGGCTGTGAGCTTGTCGAAGGTATCGCGGTCGATGAACACGGGCCGGAACAGCTGGTTGAAACCGAACTGCTGCCGCGTCTCGCTCAGCAGCCTGTCGGGGAGCTTCGAAAGGTCAATGCGCCCGTCCGGCGGTATCGTGTACCCCTCTCTGCGCAGCTTGCTCAGGAAATCCTGCTGGCGCGGGGTGGGGCGGCTCAGGTCAACGACGGTCATGCCCGCCTTGCGGGTCCCGAAGCTGGCGTCGTTGTCGATGCCCGTGATCTTTACGGCTCCGGTTTGCGGATTGATGTCGATGAGGTAGTTGTCGCCGTGGCGGTCCACCTGCCCGGAAAGGACATCGGCCCATTCCATTTTGGACAGTTCGCGCATCAGGTTGGCGCGCATGGCGTCGAGTTTCCCGTTGGAGCGCAGGACGCGGCAGGTTTCGGGGAAATTGAGTTCCTTGCCGTCAGGCATCCGGCAGACGGGCTTGCCTCTGGCGATATCGAAGAAGGTCTTGCCGGGGGCGGCCTCCATGAACAGGCCGAGCTGCCCGTCATGGCTGCCGATGCTTGAGCGGGCGATGGTTCCGCCGCAGCCGATGGCGTCCGCCACGCGGGAGGCCGCCACGTTGAGCTGCATGACGCGCGCCCCGTTGCGGTAGCCGAGGCCGGACGCGCACAGATGGTCGAGGCCGCGCCGCGCGCCCACCTCGGGCTTGAACACAAGCTTCATGTCTTCGCCGTCTCTGCCCCGGTACGTGCACAGATGCACGGTATTGGCCGCGCCCTGCCCGAGCTTGCGGGTGTCGGTCAGGATGGCGTCGCCCGCCCGGAGTTCAAGCTGGTCGGCCATGATGCCGCGCAGGGAGGCTTCGAGGATGGTATTCATGTCCACATGGTGATCCAGCGCGGCCTGGATGTATTCGCCCCGCGCCTGCGGGTTGGCCCCGGTCGAGCGCAGCATCCCGGCGGCCTCCTGAAACTCGGAAACGAGGATCCCATCGCGCGTGAGCAGGGGCGTGTTTTCGATCTGGGCCGCGAGCCTTTTCATCTCGGACGGCACGAGCACGAAGCCGTTTTGCCCCACGCTCCGGCGCAACAGGTCCGCCATGCCGCGCGGGATGCGTTCGCCGCAGAAATGCTGATAGTAGCCGCCGATTTCCTTTGCGCCGATGGTAGGGTGCTCCGCGATTGCCATCATGGTCAGGAGCGTGCCGCAGGCCCGGCGAGTCTCCGGGGTCCGCAGGATGCGCACGGCGTCTTCCATTTCGTGGGCCAGCCGCTCGGGCGAGAGCGCCCCGGCATCGAGGCGGGTCATGATTTCGCTGACCTTGGCGTTGTAGCGGGCGAGCCCCGTGGCGAGCGGCGTGCCGAGGCCGCCGGGCAGGGCCGAGGCCGAGGGAAACAGGGACTGGTCCACGGGCGGCAGGATCGCGCGCACGGCGGACTTGACGCCCGCTCTGGGATCGGCGGAGGCAAGGGCGTCCAGCCGCTCGGCGGAACGGGCGAGCATGGCCTCGGCGGGGGCGAACAGGGTGCGGTCGGGGATGAGGACGGGGCCGCCCCCGGGATCGGCGTTGGGGTGTATCGCCCCGTCGATGCGGCCGCGCAGGGCTTCGAGATCGCCGCGCAACCGGGTGGCCGTATCCCGGAATTCGGCCAGCGGCATCTGCCCCTTGCGGCCTTCCAGCGCGTCGATGCTCCCGAAAAGCCGCGCCGCGTCGGCCCTGAATGCCCCGGCGACGTCACCGCTGCCGTGCATGAAGTGCGCCATGTCCTGCATGGCTTTCCCAGCCGTGGGCGCCTGCGGATCCGCGACGCCGGGGGCTATCTGTTGCCGCCGTTCGGCGGGCATCGCCGCGAGCTGCATGGTGGCGGCGAAATTCAGCGCCTCGGAAGCCCGGAACTGGGTGGCCTGCGCCAGCGAATCGAGCAGGGCGGCGCTGACGCCGCTGGCCTTCTGGAATGCGCCGATCTGGGTGTAGAGTTCGTTCTGCGCGCCGACGAACGCTTCCAGCGCCGCGAAGGCGGCATCGGGAAGCGGATTGGCGTGGAAGTCCGCGATGGGGATGCGGCGCAGGTTCGCCGCCGCCACGTCGCAGGCGTTGGCGGCCTTCAGCATGGCGGAGTGGATGCGGAAGCCGCCGTGGAAGACTTTGGGTCGGGGGATTTCGGTTTTGATGGCGTCGTACAGATCCCCGCCGATGCCCCGCAGCCCGCCGGAACGGTCAAGGGCGGTGTCCAGCATCTGGCGCAGCCGCGCCTCGGCCTGGACGAGATCCTCATTGGGCGGGTTTCCGGGGGCCGGCGCCCCGTTCTGGGCGTCGTGGGGAACTGCGGGGTTTTGCTGCCCGGCGCCTTCGACGTCCGCATGGGGATCGACGCTGATGGAAGTCCCGGACGTCGCGGTGAAAATCGTGGAGCTCATGGTGGCCTCCGTGCGCTAGACGCGCATCCAGTTGACGTTGGACATGCCGACAAGCCCGGAATCGAGCCCCTGCATCAGATCCAGCAGGGCATACAGGCCTTCGCCCTGTTGCTGCACGTCGCCTTCCGGGGTGTCCAGACGCCATACGCAGCGCTCGGCGTCGAGGACGACGTTCAGCACGCCCGATTGGGGCAGGCAGGCTTGGCAGGCCTCGATAAAGCTGCAAGCCGCCTCAAGGGACAGGCGTTCCGTTTCGGGATCGTTCCATGCGCCCCCCCACGGAAGCGACAGCCCGAGGCGCAGGCGGCCCGCATCCAGCAGATAGCGGAACTGCCAACTCTGGAGCCCCCCGCCGAGGAGCCCGCAGCCAAGATAGCGGACGGGGCCTTCCCTGAGGCCTTGCGGCGCTTCGGGGCTGTCGAAGACGGCGTCCAGATCCTCAAGGTAAAGCCCGGCAAGCCCGGAGAGCGGCTCGCGCCCGTCCGTGGCGAAAAACCATTCGTCGGTCTGTTCCAGTTCGTTGATGGCCTCCAGAGGCAGGGGAGGCAACGGCAGGCCGTTGTCTTCAAGCATCCCCGCGAACCCTTCCGGCAGCCGCAATCCCTGTATGGTAGCGTCCATTGTCCGACTCCTTGTCATGCCGCAAAACGGCGGAACATGCCGCACGGGCCTGCCAACGACGTTGCCGGGATTTCCGTGCGGGCGCTTCATGCAAAAGGCTCAAGCAAAATCCGTGCTCAGAGAAGTCATAACCAGCCGAAGCTGTTCCCGCAACACCTTCTCCGGATGCGGAAAAGGCGGTTCCCCGGACGATGAGGGCCGTGCCTGCCGTTCCCGCTTTTCCGCGGGATGCGGGGAAGCATCCGGACGGGAGGCCGCGCGCTTCCGGGCGGGGATGGCCTGCGCCGGGCCATCCGGGGCGGGGCCGCGCATGGGCTGGAGATAGCCTCCATCGATAGAGGCGGTGCCAACGTTTTTCCCGTGTGCCCCGGGTACGCTCCGCCCAATGCCGCCGGGCTCGCGGCCTCTTCCACGGGAGCCCCGGCGTGTTGAGGCGGCTGGTAGCATAACACGAGGGAATATGGGGCATTATGGGGCGTTTCCCGGCGCGTGGAAGCGGGGCGGTATCCGGGAAGCCGCCCGCGGGCGCGGCATGGGCCTCTTGATCGGATCGGCGGAGAGGCCGATGTCCGGGAATGCGGAAGGCGAGGTTCCGTCAGCCGGAAACCTCCGCGAGGATGGCCGGGAGCGCGGCGACGGCCTCTCCGACCTGCTCGAGGATGGCCTTTACCGTGCGGGCGGGCACGTCCACGACCGAGGCCGCGGCGATCATGTCCTTGTCCGTGATGTCCCGCCCCTTGCCGTTGACCATGCAGGTCTGTTCCCCCCCCACGCCCCGCGAGGGGGTGAGGTCATAGGCCGGGGCCAGCCGCCAGCGGCCTTTCGCATCGAGGAGGAAGGAAAAGTTCTTGGAATGGTCGTCCTGATTGCCGAGCCTGACGTTGAACGCCATGAGCCGGACCAGCTTTTCCACGTCCTCGGGATTGCGGGTGAGGGATTTTCCCAGCCGGAACAGGTTTTCGTAGTCGAGGGAGGCGTACCGGTGCGAGGCGTGCAGCAGCCCGCAGGCGGTATGCACATGCACCTTGCCGCCGTCCTCGCGGTCGAAGCGCCGGACGCCGAAGTAGGCGGCCCCGTCCCTGCCGGGGAAGAGGGCTGTCTCCGGCATCTCGATCCCCGCCCGCTTCGCGGCGAGGGAACAGGCGTATTCCATCCTGCCGATGGCGGGATCGTCATGGCGCGCCGGGAACTTGATCAGCCACGGATCGCAGCCGGGCTCGGCGACGGCGTCGGGCACGATGAGCCGCCTGTCGCCGGACACCCGGACCATGATCTTGGGCCGCGCCCCGCAGGAGGAGCCGTTCAGGGCCATGAGCGTGCGCAGCGTCTCCACGGGCAGCGGGTCCTCATTGAGGGTGCGCCACGCCTCTTCGGCCACGCCGTCCAGATCGATGCGTTCGGGCAGCGGGTCGGGGTCCGGGGTCACGGGCTCATATTCCAGCGCGCCCATGCCGCCGCTCCCCACCAGCGAGAGCCGGGACAGGGGCGTGATCCGTTCCAGCGGCAGGCCGCTGCGCCGCAGCAGGCGGTCCAGCAGGAGCAGCCCCCAGCCGTCGGGCAGGCTGTCGTTGAAGACGCCGAACAGCCCGTCGAACGTCCGTTTCGGATCGGACGCCACCCCGGGCCGCAGGGGAAGCAGGAAAGGCGAGAGTTCAATGCCCGAATCGAGGAAGCGCTTGTCGTACTCGAACAGGATGTCCCCGCCGCGCTCCTCTAATAAGCCCACGAACCGCCTTTCGCCCCGGGCATTCAGATATACTTCAAGACGCATCGGGCCTCCTCGCGCGCTTGCGTTCGCGGGGCGCGGCTTCAAACAGGCTGTGCACCGGGGGTTCGGGGAACAGGGCGTCGAACCCGTCCATGCGGCGCAGGGCGAACGCGATTTCCACGAACGAGGCCAGCGCGATGTCCCCGGTCTTTTCAAAGCGCCGGAGCGTGGACAGGCTGATCCCGGCGGCATGGGCCAAGGCTTCCTGCGTGAGGTTCTGGCGCAGCCGTTCGGCCTTGGCCCGTTCCGCCAGCTCGAGCCGCACGTCGCGCGGGCTTTTCAGATAATCATTCAACATAGAGCGGTAAACTCCGTTTATGGGAGAGTATCGTTCTTTTATGGATGGTTGTCAAAGCCTTTCGCGGATTCCGCAGCGCCGCAAACGGTGCGGAGACGGCGAGAAAGAGAAGCATCCGGGGGCCCGGCAGCGCGTCGGGCTGGACAAGCTTGCCCAGCCCCCGGAAAAACAGCCCGAACGTGAGGAACAGGAGAAGCATTTTTCCCTCGCGTATGGTTCCCCGCCTCCGCGCCCGGTCAGAACGTGTAGGTCAGGCCAAGGGTGAGGCTTTGCGTGTGCGTTTCCCCGACCATGGGGCTGTCTTTGACCGCGCCGCTCAGGAACGTCACCTCCCCCTGGCAGAACAGTTCCCACTGCTCCGTGAGGCTGTAGTCGATGGCGAAGCTTACATACGGGGCAAAGCCCGAGCCCGGCGCATAGGCGCCGAGGCCGCTCTTGCGGGCTTCCTTCCGGGTCACGCCGTAGTAATAGCTGTTGTAGCGGGCGTCGCTCCAGTAGGCGCCGACGGCGGGGAGCAGTTCCAGCGGCCCGAATTCTATGGACTGGATGAAGCCGATGTCGCCGTTGAAGCCATTGCTGTGGCTGAGTACGTCCCCGGCCCCGCTAACATGGAACATGCCGTAAGGCGAGAGCAGGCGCAGTTCCATCCCGGCCTGGGCGGACGGGGAACGGTCCTCAAGCCTGCGCAGCCGCCGGTTGGAGGATTCGGAAGCCTCGAAAGAGGTGCTGTCGTATCCGGCGAAGGCGGAAAGCTCCAAGTAGGGCAGGTTGATGATCTTGACGCCCGCCGTATACCCCCGGATGAAGAACCGTTCCCCCTCATAGGTGATCATGGGGAACGGCAGCCAGTCCGGGCCGTAGCCCTTGTAGGGGGAGCTGCTCACGCTGCCGCCCGCGCCGAGGGTGAGTTCCCCGTCGAAGGGGAGGGTTGGGCAGCGCCTGGAGGGGGTGGACGCTTCGCCTTTCCATTCCATGTCTCCGGAGGGTGGGGTGCCGGATTCCGTCCCGTACGCGGCGTGGAGGGGCGCGGCGAGCAGGAGCACGCCCAGCAGGGCGGGCAGGGTGAAACGGCGGAAGGCCGCCCCGGAAAGGCATGGCCGCCCGTGTGCGCCGCCGATGGCGCTGGTGCCCCCGGTACCAGCGGCGGCATGGGGAGCGGGTGGGCCCGTGTCCGCGTTGGCGGGGCCGGTTCCGTTCGGAAAGGGCGTCATATCATTTCCTTTTTATTGATGATGTTGATGCCGAGCTTTTTGATGCGGTGCCACATGCTCCGCTCTGAAATGTTAAGCAGTTCCGCCGCCTTGACTTGCACGCCCCCGGTTTCTTCGAGCGCCCGCAGGATGAGGTCGCGTTCCGTTTCCGCGAGCTGCCGATCGAGATCGAGCGGGAAGGCGGAGCCGGGCGCGGAGGGGCGGCTTGCGTCCCCGCCGCCGGGCACGGCGCAGGAGGCCAGCCGTTCCGGGGTGATGGCGGTGCCGGAGGCGATGATCGTGAGCCGCTCGATGCAGTTCTCCAGTTCGCGGATGTTGCCCGGCCACGTATGGTTCTTGAGGATCTCAAGGGCCGCCTCCGTGAACGTCACCGGGACTTTGCCCATCTCCCCGGCGGCGCGGAGGGCGAAGTGCTCGGCGAGGAGGGGGATGTCTTCCTTGCGTTCCCTGAGCGACGGCATGATGATCGGGTAGACGTTGAGCCGGTAATACAGATCGCGGCGGAACTTCCCTTTTTCAATGGCTTCGACGAGGTTTTGGTTGGTCGCGGCGATGATGCGCACGTCGACCTTTTGCGTGGTGTTGGAGCCGACGGGCTCAATGGCCTTCTCCTGGATGCAGCGCAGGATCTTCGCCTGGAGCGCCAGCGGCATGTCCCCGATTTCGTCGAGGAACAGCGTGCCGCCGTCGGCCTGTGCGAAGCGCCCCTTGCGGTTGCTGGTGGCGCCCGTGAACGCGCCTCTGGCGTGGCCGAACAGCTCGCTTTCGAGGAGCTGTTCGGGGATGGCGGCGCAGTTGATGGTCACGAGGGGGGCTTTGGCCCTCGGGCCGCCGTAGTGGATGGCCTTGGCCACGACTTCCTTGCCGGTGCCGGATTCGCCGGTGATGAGCACGTTGGCGCTGCTCGCCGAGACTTCCCTGACGTTGCGCAGCAGGGCGAGGTAGGCCGGGCTTTGCCCGACGAATTGCCCGGCCGAGGCGGTCTGGAGCTGTTCGCGCAGATCCCGGTTGTCCCGCCCGAGCGCGTAATACCGCAGCGCGCTGGCGATGGTGGCTTCGAGGGCGTCGAGCTCGAACGGCTTCACCGTGTAGTCGAACGCCCCTTCCTTGATGATCTCCACAGCCTCCTTGAGCGAGGCGTAGGCGGTCATGATCACCACGGGCAGATCCGGGTTGGCGGCCTTGACCTTTTCCATCAGCTCGCGCCCGCTCAGCCCCGGAAGCCGGAGATCGCTCAGGACGAGGTGCACTTCCCGTTCTTCGAGTACGGCCAGCGCTTCCTCGGCCGTTTCCGCCGTGACCGTGCCTTAGCCCATGTTTTCGAGGGCTACGGCCAGCACTTCCAAAAGGTTCGCTTCGTCGTCGACGATGAGGATTGTATACATGATTCCGCCGTTTGCTGGGACAGCATTGCTTGTGAAATGATATTGGGGTGTTGGGGGGAAGCGCCTTTCCCGGAAAAGCTCCTCCCTCCTCAACCCCGCCGGAACGGAACCCCTCCCTTCCCCTGAAACCGTATGGCTTTCAAAAGGAAGCCGCCTTACCTGTTCAGGCACACGGTAAATACGGTCCCTTCCCCGACCGTGCTTGAGCAGGAGATGCTGCCGCCGTGTTCTTCAATAATGGCATAGGCTTTTGACAGGCCGAGGCCAAGCCCGTTCTTTTTGGTCGAGATGAAGGGCATATGGATTGTGGACAGCAGATTCGGGGGGATGCCGCAGCCCGTGTCCTTGAGTTCGATGCGGATCTGCCCGCCTTCCGCGTACAGGCGCACGGAGAGGGTGCCGCCTTGCGGCATGGCGTCCATCGCGTTCAGCCCGAGGTTGAGCAGGACCTGCCGGATCTGGCTCCGCTCGCCGAGGACCCGGTCGTCCTCCGCCTCGTTGGAGAAGCTGTACCGGATGCCGCGCTTGTCCATTTCGGCGGAGCTCAGTTCCGCGATTTCCTGTATCAGCGGGGACAGCGGGAAATATTCGAGTTTCAGCGGCGAGGGCTTGGCGAAGGCCAGGAACTCGGAAATCAGGTTGTTGATGCGGGCCACTTCTTCAACCACGAAGCCGAGCAGCCGGACTTCCCGCGACTTGACGGCGAGGGACGCGAGCACCACTTCGGCGGAGGTCTTGATGACCACGAGGGGGTTGCGGATCTCGTGGGCGAAGCCGAGGGCTATTTCGCCGAGCATACGCGAACGCTCCTGCCGGGCGGACTTGATGCTCTCGTGCCGCATGATTTCCAGCTGCCGCGCCATGACGTTGAAACCGGCGGTCAGCTCGGCGATCTCGTCGTTCCCCCGGACGGGAAGCTGGCAGTCGAGCTTTCCGGCGGCGATGTCGCGCGCGCCCTCGTTGAGCTGGCGGAGGGGGCTTATCAGCCTGCGGGCCAGCACGTACCCGATCCCCGCCGAGAGCAGGGTCCCGAAGATGAAAAAGCCCCAGAACAGCACCGGGCTCGCCAGCCAGCCCCGGAAGGGGAGCAGGAGGGCGGAGGTGACGAACAGCGCCTGGACCTCGCCGTTTTCGCCGCGCGCCACGGCGATCAGGGAATGCGCGCCGGGGGTGTCGTCGGTCCAGTCGGGTTCGGGGATGAAGACGGTTGAGGCCCCTTTCCCGATCTCTTCCAAGGCGCTGCGCGGGATGTGGAAACGCTTGTCCGAGGCCGAAGAATAGACCTGCCGGAATGTGCCGCCCTCCGGCAGGAAGATACGCAGGATCACCGGGCCGCTGGCGCTGCTGTCCGAGTAATCGATGCTGAACCAGCTGGCAAGCTGGAGGGTACGGACCTTGCCGTCGTCCGCCGTGAATGCCCGTTCGCTCGTGACGGCGACCCGCCGCGTACCGTCGGCCATGAGGACCCAGCTGAACAGGGCGCCGGGATACAGCGGCTCCGCGATCCGGCCTTCGGGCAGGGTGGCGTAGAGCAGCCCCCCCTCCGCGTCCCGGAGCCACAGCGCGTCGATATCCATAAAGGAAAGGGCCGCGGCTTCCCTTTTGTTGAGGGTCGTCTTGCCGTCGAAGCGGGTATCGAGGAGGCGGCTCACGGCCTTGAGGCGCTCGTGCGTTTCCTCGACGCTGTGGCGCATGTAGGTCGTGGCTTCCCCGAGCCAGCGCTCGATGTTCCTGTTCACCACATCGGCGATGAGCTCCGTGGTGATCTTGCTCGCCACCAGCATGGGTATGACCGCCACCAGGACGAAGGCCAGCACCAGCTTGGCGACGAGCGATATCTTCAATCCGCGAAAATACTTCATAACCCGCCCTGAACAGCGTATATTATTAAGGATAACCGGGGGACGGAGACTACCGCATGTTGTGTGGCCCAGCATAGCGCAGCCGCTGGGCGGGGTCTAACACCATTTCCTGTAGCAAGCTCCATTTTTTGTAGCTCGTTTCCTTCATTTTATGTTGCTTCCTCTCGATCCCCGCGGTTTTCGCCGCCTCGCGCCTTTTTTTGCAATCATAGGGGAAGCAATGGCATTCCCCGGATTTCCGGCGCCGTGGCACGCTGTTTGCTTATTTTGGGGAAACAGCCCGGAGTTTCCACATGCATACCGATCACCCCTTCACGGAGAAGCAAGACGTGTTCCAGTTGCCCGATTTCGCGGCGGGGCCGTATTCCGTCATCTGCGATTTCGACGGCACCGTCACGCCGTTCGACGTGACCGACGCGATCCTCGAACGGTTCGCCCGGCCAGCCTGGAAAACCATCGAGGACGAATGGGTGCGGGGTGCCATCTCGGCCCGCCAGTGCATGGAGCGGCAGATCCCGCTCATCGAGGCTCCGCTGGAGCGGCTGGACGCCTTTCTGGACACGGTCCCCGTCACCGGCGGTTTCGTGGAGTTCGTGCGGTACAGCCGCTCGAAAGGCATCCCCCTCGGCATCGTGAGCGACGGCATGGACTACCCCATCAAGCGCATCTTGAACAGGCACGGCCTGCGCCATGTCCCCGTGGTCGCCAACCGCATGGTCTACAGGGAAGGGGCCTACCGCCTCGAATTCCCCTACGGACGCGAAGGCTGCGCTTCCGGGGTGTGCAAGTGCGGCGTTGCCGAGGCCGTCTCGGGGGACGGCAAGACCTTGCTCATCGGAGACGGGCTTTCCGACTGCTGTCTGGCGCGCTCGGCCTCGTTCACGCTGGCCCGGCAGGGCAAGGCCCTGCACCGCCGCTGTGCCGCCGAAGGGTATCCGTATTTCACCTATCTTGATTTCTTCGACATCCTTGAGGCGTTCGGCGCACCCCTGCCGAAGCCCATCGCCGCGCCCGCCGCGGCTCCGGCTGCCTAGGGCGGAGAGCTTTGCCTTTGGAACAAATTCCATTTCGAAGGGGATTGTTTGAACCTGCATCCCTCCTTTCCCCAAGATCTCCGGCCCCTTTCACATTTCACCCCCAACCTGTGGAGAATGTCTTGAAGACCACGAAAGCAGACGAAAAGGCGCTTCTCGAAGCCGAATCCCGGTATTGCTCCTACGGCGACACCGTGCACTATCTGGAGCCGGCGAAGCTGTTCGCGGGCTGTAACGGCTCGTTCCTGTACGATTACGAGGACAAGCCCTATCTCGACCTCCAGATGTGGTATTCCGCCGTCAACTTCGGCTATGCCAACCCGCGCCTGAACGATGCCCTGAAGCGCCAGATCGACACGCTGCCGCAGGTCGCCTCCCAGTACCTGCACAAGGAAAAGATCGAACTCGCCGCCATGCTCTGCGAATCCATCAGGGACGCGTGGGGCGAAGAGGGCCGCGTACACTTCAACGTTGGCGGCTCGCAGGCCATTGAGGACTCCCTCAAGCTCGTGCGCAACGCCTGCGGCGGCAAGAGCCTCATGATCGCCTTCGAGGGCGGCTACCACGGGCGCACGCTCGGCGCGTCGTCCATCACCTCCTCCTACCGCTACCGCCGCCGTTACGGGCACTTCGGGGAACGCGCGCTGTTCGTGCCCTTCCCGTACTGTTTCCGCTGCCCCTACGGCAAGCGCCGCGACGACTGCGGCATGTTCTGCGCCGACCAGTTCGAGCGCCTGTTCGAAACCGAATATTACGGCGTGTGGGACCCCAAGGCCGGGGAAGCCGAATACGCCGCGTTCTATGTGGAATGCATCCAGGGCACGGGCGGCTATGTGATCCCGCCGGACGGCTATTACCCGCGCCTCAAGAAGGTCCTCGACGAGCACAAGATCATGCTCGTGGACGACGAAATCCAGATGGGCTTCTACCGTACCGGCAAGCTCTGGGGCCTCCAGAACTTCGGCATCACCCCGGACGTGGTGGTCTTCGGCAAGGCCATGACCAACGGCCTGAACCCCCTCGCGGGCATCTGGGCCAAGGAACGGTATATCAATCCGCAGGTGTTCCCCTGCGGCTCCACGCACTCGACCTTTGCCAGCAACCCCCTCGGCACGGCGGTGGCCCTCGAAACCATGCGGATGCTGGCGGAAGAGGACTACGAAACCCGCGTGCGCGAGATGGGCGCCTACTTCCTTGAGGGCCTGCGCGAGCTGAAGTCCCGCTACGCCATCATCGGCGACGTGGACGGCCTCGGCCTTGCCCTGCGCGCCGAAATCTGCGCGGCGGACGGCTTCACCCCCGACAAGGCCATGATGGACCGCATCGTGGACGAGGGCATCAAGGGCGACCTCATGGTCGACGGCAAGCGGTACGGCCTTGTCCTTGACGTGGGCGGCTACTATAAGAATGTGATCACCCTTGCGCCGTCGTTGAACATCACGCGCGAAGAGGTCGATCTTGCCATGCGCCTGCTGGATGAAATCCTGCGCCGCGTGACGAAAAACTGACTTTTGCCGGGCCGGGGGAAACCCCGGCCCGACGACAAGGATTTTCCCTTCTATGCAGAGCCTTGAACGACTCGGCCCTTTCTTCCCGGGGGGGCGCATCGGCTTTTTGCTGGTGCACGGCCTTGCCGGGACGCCCGCCGAAATGAAGATCCTCGGCAAGCGCCTGAACAGATACGGCTTCACCGTCCTGTGCCCGCAGCTTGCCGGGCATTGCGCCTCGGAAGAGGAGCTCATCACCACCTGCTGGTCGGACTGGTCGCGGAGCGTCGAGGACGCCTTCGACGCGCTCTCGCGGCACATGGACGCGGTGTTCGTGGGCGGGCTTTCCGCCGGGGCCGTGCTCTCGCTGCGCCACGCCCAGCGTTATCCGGGGCGGGCGCGGGGGCTGGCCCTCTATTCCACGACCCTGCGGTACGACGGCTGGACCATCCCCAAGCTGAGCTTCCTTCTGCCGCTCATCCTTAAGACGCCCTATTTCGGTAAGCGCTACCGTTTTGAGGAAGCCTTCCCCTACGGCATCATGGACGACAAGCTGCGCGGGCGCATCCTCGCGCAGATGCAGAGCGGGGACGCTGCTGCGGCGGGCTTTACGGCCACGCCCGGCGCGTCGCTGAAACAGCTCTGGGGGCTGGTGGCGGCGGTGAAACGCGATCTGCCGAGCATCAAGACGCCCACGCTCATCGTGCACGCCGGCAACGACGACATCGCCAGCGCGCGCAGCAACGCCCTGTATGTGCGCGACCACATCGGCGGGCCCACGGAACTGCTCCTGCTCGACAGAAGCTACCATATGGTCACCATCGATCAGGAGCGCAACGTGGTGGGCGACGCCACGGCGCGTTTCGCCTGGAATCTGCTTTCCGACGCGGAGCGCGAACGCCTCGCCGCCGTGGCCCGCGAGCCTGTCCCCGCCGCGCCGGAGACCTCTGCGCAAACGCCGGACGCCGCCGCGCCATCTCCCGCTTCCTCGGTTGCGGAAGGGATGGAAAAAGCGGCGGAGGGGGCGGGGCGATGACCGCGCTGATCGTCTTCCTGTGGATCGCCAACATGCTCGTGGACACGGGCGGGCAGCTTTTCTTCAAGGCGGCGGCCAGCGAGCATACCGCCGGGGCGGGCGGCCTCGCGCACTGGAAGCGCATGGCTTCCCGGCCTTGGCTGTGGTTCGGCATCTGCTGCTACGTGCTCGAGTTTTTCGTGTGGATGGCGTTCCTTTCGCAGGTTGAGCTTTCCGTGGGCGTCATGCTCGGCTCGTTCAACATCGTGGTGATCATGCTTGCGGGGCGGCTGTTCTTCAAGGAGAAGCTGACCCGCTGGCGCGTGACCGGCATTTCCCTGATTACGCTCGGGGTGGCCATTGTGGGGGTGGGCGGATGAAGCGTTTTTACATCATCGGCTTCCTCATCCTGATGTCGTTCGATACGTTGAGCCAGATCAGCTTCAAATACGCTTCCACGCAGGCCCTGCCGCTGGAGCTGAGCCCTGACTGGCTCATGCGCCTGTTCCTGAACCCGTGGCTGTACGGGGCCATCGCGGGCTACCTCGGCGCGTTCGTGACGTGGATGACGCTCCTGCGCTATGCCCCGGTGGGGCCGTCGTTCGCGGCTTCGCACCTTGAACTCATCAGCGTGACCCTGTTTTCCGTGTGGCTGTTCAACGAGCCTCTGAACGCCTATAAAATCCTCGGCGGCGTGCTCATCCTGCTCGGCGTCCTGTGCCTGGCGAAAGACGAAAAGGACGACGAGGCGGGCGAAGCGGAAGCCGCCCCCGTCCGGGCCGGAGAGTAGGACGTTCTCTTTGAAACGTATCCAGAAACACTGCGGACAAGGATTCGATAAACACAAACGTCTTTGGAAAAGGAGGGATGGGGTTTGGGGAAGGGAGGGAAAAGCCTTTCTTCAGAAAGGTTTTCCCTCCCTTCCCCAACGCCTCTCTGCCATGTTAAAAAGAACTCGCTTCAGGATGCGCGAACTGCCGCCCACCGCAGGACTGCCCATGCACATGGGGGATTGTTTCCGTGCGCCGGAAAAGCCGTTCACGGCGGGGCTGCGGGACTGGCTCGGCATCCCCGAACCGATCATGGCCTGCTCCGGCACCGCCGCCTTCGTGGTGGCCCTGCGGACGCTGGCCCGCCGCAATCCGGGCCGGAGCCGCGTCGTCGTCCCGGCCTACACCTGCCCGCTCGTCCCGCTGGCCGTGCGGCTTGCCGGTTTGCGGGCCGTGGCGTGCGACACGCTGCCCGGAGGGTTTGGAATCGATCCCGGCGCGCTCGGGCGCTGCTGCGATGAAACCGCGCTCGCCGTGGTCCCCGCGCATCTGGGCGGCAGGGCTTCGGACATTTCCGCCGTCTCCGCCGTGGCCCATGCCTATGGAGCCGTCGTGATCGAGGACGCCGCGCAAGCACTCGGCGCGTCTTTCGGAGGCCGGAGCGTGGGGCTGTCCGGCGACATCGGCTTTTTCAGCCTTGCCGTGGGCAAGGGGCTTACCACGTACGAGGGCGGCGTGCTGTTCAGCCGCGATCCGGACCTGCACGCCGAGCTTCAAGGGACGGCCTCCCGCGTCTTGCGGCCCGGCCTGCTCTGGAACGCCCGGCGCGTCCTTGAACTGCTCGGCTACGCCGTGGCCTACAACCCGGCGCTGCTGCCCTTGGCCTATGGGCGCCCGCTGCGGCGCGGGCTTGACCGGGGCGACGAGATTGCGGCGGTGGGCGACGCCTTCACGCTGGACGACATCCCCCTGCACCGCATGGACCCGCTGCGCCTGCGCGTGGCGGCGAACGCGCTGGAGCGGCTCCCGGCGTTCCTCGAGGCCGGACGTGACCGGGCCGTGCGCCGCGCCGGGATGCTGGAGCGGGCGGGCGCGGAAGTCCTGCGCGACGATCCGGGCGGGGAGGGGATATGGCCTTTCTTTATGGTCCTCATGCCGGATCGGGAGCGGCGGGACCGGGCGCTCGGCGCGCTGTGGCGGTCGGGGCTCGGGGTTTCCAAGCTGTTCGTCCGGGCCTTGCCGGACTATCCGTATCTGGCGGGTGCCGTCGAGGGCGGGCCCTGCCCGGCGGCGCGGGATTTGGCGGGCAGGATGCTGACCGTCACCAATACGCACTGGCTGGACGATGCCGCGTTCGCCCGTCTTGCCGGGGAGATATGCCATGCCTGATGCCCGCCATGCCAATCTGCTCGAACCCGAGGCGTTGGTGGAGCTGTTCCTGCGCCACCCGCCGCAGGGCTTTGCCGCCGCTTCCGAAGCGGATCTGCCCGTCTTCGGAACCGATTTCGATCTGCTGACCACGCTGGAACCCGCGATTCTGGTGAAGATCCGCAGGCTTCCCCTGTTCGGGCTGTGGTCGCGCCTGCTGCGTTTCCCGGCCCGTTTCGCCGGGACCACGGCCACCGAATACGCGCCGCTCCCGAAGGGCTTGGAGCCGGGCGCGCTTCTGGACGGCTTCCGCGAGCGCTGTGCCGCCGGGCAATCCCTGCTGATCGTCAAGGACGTGCCGGAAGTTTCCCCGCTGCTGGGTGCAGGTGACAACGAGGCCGCCATGCGGCTGGCCCGGATTGCGCCGGACAAGGGGTTCATCGTCGTGGAAGGGCAGGCGCTGGCCTACGTTCCCATTGATTTTTCCAGTACAGACGAATACCTGTCGCGCCTCTCCAAGAGCCGCCGCAAGAACCTGCGCCGCAAGCTGAAGTCGCGCGAACGGCTGGACATCGAAGCCGTGCCGTTGGGGGACGCCCGGTTCGGCAGCCTTGATGTGCTGGAGGAGCTGTACGGCCTCTACCTCGGCGTCTACGCCCAGAGCGAAATCCATTTCGACCTGCTGACGCGGGATTTCTTCGCGGGGCTGCTGCAAAGCCGGGAGATCGGCGGCGTGGTATTCTGTTACCGCCATGACGGGGAACTCGTGGGCTACAACATCTGCCTTGAGCACGGCGGGATGCTCATCGACAAGTACATCGGGCTGCGCTACCCGCAGGCACGGGAGCTCGACCTCTATTTCGTGAGCTGGTTCGTGAACCTCGAGCACGCGCTGGAGCGCGGCCTGCGCTTCTACGTGGCGGGCTGGACCGATCCTGAAGTCAAAGCCAGCCTCGGGGCGCGGTTTACGTTCACCCGGCATCTGGTCTGGGTGCGCAACCCGATCCTGCGCCGCATCCTGTACATGTTCCGGCATTGGTTTGAGTCCGACGCAAAGGCCGTGGGCGTGAAGGCGGCTGATAAGGATACGGATCATGCATGACCCCCGCGAATCCTTCCGGCCTTCCCCGCCGGTGATCCTCGATTTCGACGGCTCGGTCCTGCCTGTGGCGGAGGGCGAACGCCGCATCCCGCTGGGCCCGTGGCAGGAGGCCATACGCTTCGGCTGCACGCGCCGGGCGTTCAGTGCGCTGGAAGCCCATCTGGAAGGCGTGTTGCCTGTGGATTGCGGCTGTGCGTTCGTGGGCAGCGGCGATTTCCACCACGTCACGCTGATCCCGCTGCGCCGCCTGTGCCGCCGCCTGCCGCCCGCGTCCCTTGATGTGGTCGTTTTCGACAACCACCCGGACAACATGCGCTATCCCTTCGGCATCCATTGCGGTTCGTGGGTGTCGCACGCCGCCTTGCTGCCGAGCGTCCGGCGCGTCCATGTCATCGGCATCACCTCGGGGGACATCGGCCTTGCCCACGCGTGGGAGAACCGCTTGACGCCCTTCCTGCGGCGCAAGCTGACGTATTGGAGCGTCGGCACGGACGCGGCGTGGCTGCGCCTGATCGGGCGGGCGGAGTGCTGCAGATCATTCGGATCGGCGGACGAACTGGTGCGCGGGTTGCTCCCGGCACTGGCGGATGCCGGGAACATCTATCTTTCCATCGACAAGGACGTATTCGCGGAAGACGTGGTGAAGACCAATTGGGATCAGGGCGTCTTCCGGCTCAGCCATACCGAGGCCGTGCTTGCCGCCTGCGCGGGCAGGGTGATCGGCGCGGATGTCTGCGGCGACGTGTCGGATTACGAATACGCGAGCCCCTTCAAGCGGTTCCTGAGCCGCCTCGACGGGCAGGAGCCCTGCGATCCGCAAGCTCTGCGCGGCTGGCAGGAAGGGCAGAGGGCTGTAAACGCCGCCTTGCTGGAGAGCCTTGGAAAGGTGTTGCGAGAGCCCGAGGCTTCTACCCGCGTTTCCCCAATCCTCCGCCGCTTCTTCTAGAAACCGATAAAAAGGGTGAGGCGGAGACAAGAGTATCGTGCCGTCCCTTGGGTCGTATGCATAGACTGAAAAAGCCCCCTCCCAGCATTCTCAAACAGCCTTTTTCTACGAGAGAGAAATTTTCCGCCGTTGCATCGGGAAAACCTTTATGTTAGAGTGCTTATAGATTGAAGTTTATCTTGTTATTTCAGTTGATTGCATTTTGCAAATAGAGGTGATCCGTATGCTCTCTCTCTCTCTCTCTCTCTCTCTCTCTCTCTCTCTCTCAGCGCGTAATTAGCTTATTTTATAGTATAAAAGAAAAACGTTCCAGAGCCGTTTCATCCCGGCTCCGGAACGTTTTTTATTTTTTGAATTCGCTCGCCGGACCCGAGAAGGGAAACCGGCATGGCGGGTTTTCCAGAGTGGTAGGATAAAGACAGATTAAGGAAAGCAGTAGCGTGTCATTTTTCGTTGAATTTGCAGCAGTTGTGAAAGAGCATTTTCCGATAGTTATGAGTAGTTTTTCTCCAAAATAAAGAGATTTTTCCCTCGTTGCACCAAAAAAACCTTTATGTTAGAGTGATTACAAATTTGATATAGTTGATTTATCTTCGCAAGTTACATTTAAAAATACGGGCGATCCACATGCTCTCTCTCTCTCTCTCTCTCTCTCTCTCTCTCTCTCTCTCTCAGCGTGTAATTAGCTTATTTTATAGTATAAAAGAAAAACGTTCCAGAGCCGTTTCATCTCGGTTCCGGAACGTTTTTTATTTTTTGAACCCACTCACCGAAGTCGGGAAAGGGAACTAAAAATGGTTTCTTTTTTCAGAGAGGGGGGAGCGGGGAGTTTTGTGCCCTTTGCCGGGGATACCCTCAAAAAGCAGGCGGAATCGCTTTGGCACATGGCGGAGGATTTGGATGACTCATTCGACGAGGTCATCCGTTGTCTCTTGTCCATTTCCGGGCGCATCGCGGTCACGGGCATGGGGAAGAGCGGGCATGTAGCCCGTAAAGTGGCCGCGACCCTCGCTTCCACTGGTTCGCCCGCCTATTTCATCCATCCCGCTGAGGCCAGCCACGGGGATTTGGGCATGGTGTCGCGGCATGACGCGGTCATCGCCTTTTCCAACTCAGGTGAAACGGCCGAACTGAGCGATATCATTTTGTTCGCGTCGCGGCATGGAGTCCCGATTACGGGTGTGACCAAGCGGGGCGATAGTTTTTTGGCCCGTCACGCCGATCATGTCCTTTTACTCCCCAATGAGCCGGAAGCGTGCCCTATCGGATGCGCTCCCACTACGTCGACGACGCTTCAAATGGCGCTCGGAGATGCCATTGCCCTTTCCCTGCTCAAGGCAAGGGGATTCGGCGCGGAGGATTTCCATCGGTTCCATCCGGGGGGAAGGCTTGGCAGGAAGCTCATGACCGTGCGCGAGATCATGCACGCTGGAGAAGCTCTCCCTTTAGCGTCCCTCGACAGTCCGATGACGGAAATCCTCTGCATCATGACAGGCAAAGGGTTCGGCTGTGTCGGCATTATGGAGAAAGGCATCCTTGTCGGCATCATTACCGATGGAGACCTGAGGCGGCATATGGACGGCGGTCTGTTGGGGCTGACCGCCGAACGGGTCATGAGCCGGAATCCGATCACGGTTGATGAACATTGCCTTGCCGCCAAGGCGCTGGGGATCATGCAGTCCAGCAAAATCACGAGTTTGTATGTCGTGCGGAGCGGAGAGCCCGTCGGCATTTTGAATGTTCATGACTGCCTGCGGGCGGGGGTTAATTGATGCGATTGCAACATGTTCTTTTCCTTTTGGCTGTCAGCCTTACGTTACCTGGTTGCGCCATGCGCGAGCCGCTTACGCCTGTGGTGTCTGAACCTGAAGCCGTTCCTCTGGTAGTATCTTTCACTGAGCAGGTGGTTGCTTTTCCGGAAGGGGCGACACAATATTTTGCCGAAAGTCCGTTCGGTCCGGTCACGATTGAGGCGGGAGCGTTCTATATTTCTGGTTTGGGCAACAAATGTCGTTCGGCCCGCGTTACAGGTGGAAGCGCAAGTAAAAGATTCGCGGTATGCCTAGAGGAAAACGGCACATGGCGTTTCATTCCCACTATTTTTGAGAGTATGCCGTGATGAATACCGACACTATTCCAGCACCATCGGTGTCGTCAGCACTGACTGTTCAAGGAAGAGTGATTTACGCCCTCGTTCTGCGTGAAGTGCACACATTGTACGGTAATACCAGGCTTGGCTACCTTTGGGCGATCATCCAGACAGCATTTAATATCGCGGTGTTTTGGCTTTTTCGTGAGTTTCTCGGAGCGCACTCCCGCCACGGCATGGGAATCGGCGTGTTTTTACTGTGCGGGTTCATCCCATGGCACATGGTTAGCGACACATTGTCCCGCTGCATGAGCGCTGTGCGAGCCAATCAGGCTTTGTTAACTTTCCCCCAGGTGACGGAACTAGATCTAATGATCGCGCGGGTTGTTGTTGTCTGGGGAACACAGAGCATTTGCGCAGTCGTTATCTTAATTGTGGTCGTTTCGATAGGACAGGTCGCCGAACTGCGCAATCCTGGCACACTTGCAGCGACACTATTATTTGCTCCTCTGCTGGGCATAGGCATGGGGTTAGTTTTCGCGTCCTTAGCTCGCCTTTGGCCCACACTGGAAAGACTCGTTCCTATCGTGATGCGTTTTTTGTTCTTTGCGTCCGGCGTCTTTTTTCAGGTTTCTGAACTGCCTGCAAGATTTTCGGATATTTTGCTGTTGAATCCTGTCTCCCAAATTATCGAATGGCAACGCTACGGCTTTTCGGCTTCGTCCGCAGCGCCCATGCATAGTATAGCCTATATAGTCGTATGGTGCCTAAGCTCACTCTGTCTTGGTCTACTGCTGGAGCGCTACGTGCGCGGGAGGGAACTCAAGTGATCGAGCTTTCCCGCATATGCAAGTCCTACAGTCTGCCACGCGGAAACCGTAAGGATGTACTGCGTGATGCTAGTATCACATTCCGGCCTGGCGTTAATATGGGGATTCTCGGCCTGAACGGTCAAGGTAAATCCACGCTCATTCGGATTATCAGCGGTTCGGAACTCCCTGATAGCGGAACCATAAAGCGCAAGGGGCGGGTTTCTTGGCCCATAGGCTTTACCGGAGGTTTTAACGGCAGTCTGACCGGGCGAGAGAACCTGCGTTTTACCTGTCGTATCTACGGGGCTGACATTCGAGAAGTTACGAATTTTGTGGAAACTTTTACGGAACTGGGACCATACATGGATATGCCGGTGAAAACGTATTCCTCCGGTATGCGTTCAAAACTGGCCTTCGGTCTGAGCATGGCCATAGGCTTCGATTTCTACCTTATTGATGAAGCATGGTCTGTAGGAGACGCTTCCTTTCAGGCCAAGGCCGAAAAAGTATTCAAGGAACGTAAAGCGCATTCAACGCTGATTGTTGTGTCACATAGCGTGGCAACCATCCGCAAGAACTGCGACAGCGCGGCAGTGCTGCACGGCGGCATCTTGACCTTATATGACAAGCTGGATGACGCTCTGCGCATCTATATGGGGATTTGCCATGCTAGACAATAAGATAGGTATGCCCACGACTCCACTCAAAACGGAAACAAGGGGTGCTCCTCCCTCCGCTCGGGCAAAACAGGAAGCTGAGGTGAAAACCGCGCTTTCCGTTGTGCCTGAGAAGCCGCTCTCAGAGACAAAGCCGACGCCTCAGGCTCAAAAGACGTCGCAAGTTGACGCTAAAGCAAGCAATACAGCACCTTTTGTTCTGTCTAAAGTGAAGGAAGGAGGTATCCAATCAGCAGAGAAGATTCCCGGGCCTTCCGGCAGGAGCGATGCTCCGCAGGACACGTCGTCGAGTCTTCCCCAAGCGGAGCCTTCGGAGCCAAATACGTTGCAGCCTCTTCCACGTCTAGAACTGATAGCGCATCCTGTAGCTGTAGCTTTGGATAAGATGAGAGCATGTCTTTCTCCGACTATGAAGTTATTATTAGCCGCTGTGTTGTTGCCTTCGTTGCTATCCCTGCTTTATTTCGGCCTGTTGGCTTCTCCCATGTACATTGCAGAAGCCCGGTTTGCCGTCCGCGGTGCTGACTCTAGTAGTACGACAGGTGGTCTTGCCGCCATGTTCCTGCCCTCTGGTGCGTCTGTGGGCGCGGATGCGCATATCGTAGCGGAATACATTCAATCTCCAGATATTATGGAAGCCATTGACGGCGACATGGCGATTTTTAAGCATTTTTCCTCTCATGCTCATGATCCGCTCAGTCGTCTTGCCACCGACGCCACGCGGGATGAACGCCTTACCTACTGGAAATGGGCAGTGAAACCGTCCTTTGATCCGGAAACTGGTATCATCGCTCTGAGCGTTAAGGCCTATGATCCGGTCATGGCCAAACGGCTAGCGGAAGCAGTACTCGCCAAGAGTGAAGCGCTAGTTAACACCATGAACCGCCGTGCTAAGGACGACGCCATCACTTTGGCCATGGCCGAAGTAAGCACAGCAGAACAGCGTGTGAGCAAGGCGCAGGAAGCCATGCGCGCCTTCCGTGACCGTAGCGGTATGCTCGACCCGGCTAGTACGGCGGGCGGACTGCAAGGTATCGTTAGCCAGTTGGAAAGTGAGGCTGTGAAAGTACGAGCGGAGATTGCGCAAGCTCACACTTTTATGAGTAAAAACGCTCCCGCATTGGTAGGGTTACGTGCTCGGCTGGAGGCTGTGGAAAAACAGCTTGCCCAAGAAAAACTGCGACTGGCCGGAGAAGCTCGCCCCGGTAGTCTGACTTCCTTTGCCGGAGAGTATGAAAGTTTGCAGACGGAAAACGAGTTTGCTCGCCAGCAGTTTGTCTCAGCCATGACCTCGCTGGAAGCCGCCAGAGTAAAGGCGGAAGCCAAATCCCGCTACGTGGTAGCCTTTCAGATTCCGGCCCTACCCGATGAATCCTTGTACCCCCTCCCATTCTTGTTTACGGCCTATGTCTTTGTCGGTGCTCTAGTGCTGGTGGGGCTTTGTTCTCTGATTATAGCCGCCGTGCGTGAACACGCAGGGTTCTGAGATAGATGATGAACAGCAAAATATTTTTTTTCTCGATACTTCTTCTGGCTCTGTCCGTTTCCGCTCATGGAACGGAGATTTCTTCGTCTGCTTCTTCATACGGTGGAAGCCTGGGAAAATCCGGTAACCCTAGCCCCAGTGGAAGCGGTGGCATCCAGGGCACGCCTTCGACACGTCCCCCCTCCTATTTGCCGGGGGGCTATCAACGTGAGGGCGCATATCAGCAGGAGTTGCCCTATCAGAGGGAGGAACGTCAGCGCCTGTCTTTGCCAGGATTGCCCGCTTGGGCGCTGGAGCGCTACCGTCCGGATATGGTGCAGGGGCTGGAACCCTTTGGAGCCAATCTTTTCCGGGGCAACTTCGCGTCCACTTACAGCAGTGGAATGAATGACGACTATGTGATCCTCCCTGGCGACCGGATCACCGTGCGTGTCTGGGGTGCGCGGAGCTACGACGATGTGCTGTTCGTGGATCAGCAGGGCAACATCTTTCTGCCGGAAGTGGGACCGGTCCGGGTGGCCGGGTTGACACAGTCCTCTCTTCCTGGCTCGGTACGGGCAAAACTGGCTTCAGTATTCCCGGAAAATGTGGAAATCTACGTAAATTTGCAGAGTGCTCAGCCCGTGGCTGTCTATGTAGCCGGAAATGTGCCTAATCCGGGTCGTTATGCGGGAGGACCGCAGGATTCCGTCATGTCTTATCTGGATCGGGCCGGAGGAATTCTTCCCGAGCAGGGGAGTTACCGGAACATCAAAATTCTGCGTGGCAAACAGGTTATCGGCAAGGTGGACCTCTACGACTATATGCTGCGAGGGGATCTTTCGTCCGTCCGCCTACAGGACGGTGATACTATCTTGGTGGAACCTTTTGGCGTGTCTGTTGCGGCCTACGGTCTGCTTCGTCAGCCCGCTCGGTATGAGTTCCGGGGAGAGGCTAACGGTAAGGAACTTCTGACTTATGCCCTGCCCATGAATGGCGTTTCCCATGTTAGCGTGGGCGGCATGCGTAACGGAGAACCTTTCAATGTCTATGTGACACTGACAGACTTTCGCAATCTCCATCTTGAGGACGGAGATCGGGTAGAATTCGTGGCCGACACCCGGGGCAAGACCATCATGGTGGCCGCGTCTGGGGCTATACATGGGGCGTCACGTTTTCCTGTGCTTAAACAGACGAGGTTGAAAACGCTGTTGGCGTACATTTCCGTGGAGCCTGAGCTTGCGGATATTAAATCCATCTACATCCGTCGCAAGAGCGTGGCAGCAGAGCAGAAGGTGATCCTCACGGATGCACTGCGACGTCTGGAGCAGAGCGCGTTGACAGCTACTTCTGCTTCCGTCGACGAGGCTAGCATCCGGGTAAAGGAAGCCGAGTTGATTCAGAATTTCGTGCAGCGGGCTTCAAAGCTGGAGCCGGACGGCGTGCTGGTCGTTTCTCGTAATGGGAAGCTCTCTGACCTGTTGTTGGAGGAAGGCGATGAAGTCATCATTCCCCGTCGGACAGATGTAGTCCATGTCTCTGGTGAAGTACTCATTCCCACAGCTGTGACTTGGGAAAAGGGATTGTCTCTGAAAGATTACCTCAAAGGTGCTGGAGGACTTTCCGACCGTGCGGACAAAAACAACATTCTGCTTGTCGGTCTGAATGGGGAAGTAGCCCACTCTGAGGGGCAGTCCATCAAGCCCGGTGACCGCATTTTAGTTATGCCCAAATTTGATTCAAAGAACTTGCAGTTGGTCAAAGATGTTACGCAAGTGCTTTATCAGATGGCCGTGGCCGTCAAGGTTGCCGTGGGGTTGTAGGATTCAAGGGAGACATATGAAAATTTCCGTCATAGTACCAATATACAATATGGAAAAATTTATTTCCCGGGCTATTCAATGCCTGAAAATACAGGATGAGCAGAATATTGAATTTCTTCTCATTAATGACGGCTCAAAAGACTCGACGCTTTCCATTATGCGAGAGCTCACTGCTGGTGATACACGGTTCCAGATATTTGATATGGAAAATAAGGGATATGGACATGCCTGTAACTTTGGTATCAAGCAGGCCACAGGAGAATTTTTTGCCATATTTGAGCCAGATGATAGTATAACCTCAGATTTTTATTCCAGTTTGCATAATGTTGCGGAACGTTACCAGCAGGCTGATGTTATCAGATATAATGGAATATATTGTAATGAAAATGGATTATTACGTACATTATATCGCTGGGATCAAAATTTTACAGGTAAAATTATTGATAAGTATACTCTGAAAAGATTTTGGCGTTCTCATCCGTCTGTTTTCAATGGCATATATCGTAAAAGTTTTATACAGCAAAAATTAGTATTCTTTTGTGAAACGCCAAGTGCATCTTTCCAGGATGCCATGTTTATCGTTTCTTTATTTTATGCAAATCCTTCTATATTTATTTTGGATGATATAAAATATCATTATACAATTCATGAAATGCAATCAGTTAAATTTGTTGATGATAAAATTGATTTTGTTATTGAGTCATGGAAAATAGAAGAAAAATGGCTATCTGAAAATGGATTTGCTGACCGTAACTTTTTTTTATACAAAGTATTTGTACAGATGAGTAGTCTTATGAAAAAGGTTTCTGCTGAAAATAAATATAAACTTATACAACAATTTAACAATATAAATAAAGGAAGACTTTATCTTGCAAGTAATATTCCTACGATGATGCAAAAGATTAAATACGCATTAACATAAAAATCTATTATATATTTACGTAATAGAGAGAGGTAGTTGATATGGATATTTTTCAGTTTGTTGACAGAGTGAAACCTGAACCCTGTCTGATGAATGACGAACTGTATTTAGAGAAAAGAAGATGGTTCAGATGGGATCAAATTCAATCTCTTCCTCTAGATGTCGCTTATCTGAAGGCTGTATTCGGTGATCATATCAGTTTGTCAGTACACTTTGTTGGGAAGATAGTGGTCAAGGCTGGGGTGAGCGCGAAAGGGAAAAGCTTTGTTTGGTGTGCAGAGCAAACAATGGTTTCCCGTACCCCTAGTCAGAGTGTTTGTGAAATTGATCTGAGCAAAATGACGCAGGGAAATTTAGAAATTTTTTTGTTGGCCTTAGAAGACAGTGCCGTATTTGACGGAAAACCCACAGCTAGCGCTTTAACCGTCAACCCTGAACATATTCTATATTCTTTCCTTTTCCCCTCTTATGATCTGTGTTGCGAAGAACCGCTGTATCATAAGTTGTCTGGAGAAGGTTCATATTATTCATTTAAAGATGGAAATGTGCATCTTGAAAAAGACTCTTCAGTGGACTTGCTGACCTATTTTAATGCGTTCAGTGCTATAAAATGGAAGAAATATACTAATATTGATAGTCTTTCTCTATACGTGGACTTTGAAGGTGAGGCTTGTGCCGAACTTGTTCATTTGAGCGAAGAAGGCCTCCGCTCTCTTACCTCATGGAAACTTCTTGCTCCAGAGCGAACTACGTTGGAACTTCCACTAGGGATATACCCAAATACTGGTATTCTCGGCTTGCGTATCCATACAGAACGCCCAAGCATTTTGCACGGTGGAGGTTGGTTGTCTGACGCCCCGGAAACACAGCCTGTACGTTTAGGCATCGGTATCACCACTTACCGACGTGAGGGAGCGGTGAAAGCCGCTGTCGCACGTCTGGGCAAGGCCATTATTGAACATCCTCTGTATCATGACTCCATTACCATCACGGTCGTTGATAACGGGCAAACATTGGTGCCTGGTGATGTCCCTGCTGCAACCCTTATTCCAAACAGGAATCTCGGTGGAACGGGTGGCTTTATGCGTAGTCTGCTTCACTACAGGGATGCGGGGGCATTTACACATTGTCTGTTTATGGACGATGACGCCAGTTGCGAAGCTGGTTCATTGTTTCGAGGCATCTCATTCATACGCCATGCAAAGGACATGTCTTTGGCCCTCAGTGGCGCTATGTTGTCAGAAAATGTGCAGTTTATTCAATGGGAAAATGGTGCATGGTTCGATAAGTGTTGTCACCCTATGCATTGTAACTATGATCTGTTGCGTCCGAATGTTCTTCTTGAAAATGAAAAAGAAGATGAGCCACAGCCGACATATGGTGCATGGTGGTTCTTTATGTTTCCTATAAATAGGGTAAAAATGTTTTCATTTCCTTTTTTTGTGCGTGGTGATGATATCGAATTTTCATATACAAATAATTTTCAAATTGCCCGTATGAATGGTATCGCAGTATGGCAGGAAGATTTCAAAATCAAGGAGTCTCCTATGACTTTGTATCTCGATACTCGTTCCCATATTCTTCATCATTTGGTTCTGGAACATATTGATCATGGGCCATTGCAGATTTTACAAATGGTATGGCATTTCTTCCATCGTTTCAATTGGTCGTATCAGTACGATACCGCAAATGCGATTGTCATGTCGTTTGCCGATATGCTGGAAGGTCCCAAGTACTGGTTGGAAAACATGGATACTAGTAAGATTCGGACAAAGATCAAAGAAAAGTACATGATAGAAACGAGCAGACCATTACGGGAGACATACAAAACGGTTCCTGTGGCGGATAAAAATATCCGTCTGCCATATTTCACAAAATTTTTTCGCCGCATTTCCTTAAATGGACATCTTTTACCATCAAAGATGGTTCATAAAGGGATGAGTCGGTTAAACAAATATGAAGTACCATTTATTAATCGTGTATTTTTACGAGATCAGATTCTTGTCTGCAATGAGATCAGTAAGACAGAGTTTGTTCTTAAGCGAGATTCTAGTTATTTTATTCGTAATTTGTTTTTGATGATTTCTACATCGATAAAATTTTATAAGCGCTATGCCATGTTGAAACGAGAATACCGTGGATTTTTAGGTTCATTGAAGAATGATAAGTTTTGGAAAGATGTATTTAAATTTTAATGATATTAAGTAAAAATACATTATATTATTATAATTGAATAAAATTATTGAGGTATTAAATATGGAAGCAAGCATAAATGATGTCAATATAGAAACTCCATTGTGTTCACATTTTGATATTGGTATTATGGGGTTCTGGTATAGTTGCAATTATGGGAGTATGCTTACTTATTATGCATTAAATAATGTTCTTACAGATATGGGTAAATCAGTGCTTATGATTGATAAGCCAGCAATATTCCCACATGATATTGAATATACTCAGACACATTCTAGAATATTTGCACAAAAGCATTACAAGATTAGTAAGATTAGTAAATTAGCAGAGATGGGTGAGCTAAATTCTTTATGTTCAACATTTATGCTAGGCTCAGATCAACTTTGGAATTATGGACTAGCACGCCCGTTTGGTTTTTCATTATTCTTTGATTTTGTGAATGATGATAAACGTAAAATTGCATGTGCTACATCTTTTGGACATGATAATTTTTCAGCACCTAATGGTTATAAAGAACATGCAAAAACTCTTTTGAAAAAATTCGATGCTATTTCTGTTAGGGAAGATACAGGAGTTGACGTTGCACGAGATAATTTTGAATTAAATGTCACGCATATCGCTGATCCTATATTTTTGTGTAATAAAAAACATTATGAAGAACTTATAAAATCTTCAAAATTGAATATATCAGAAGATTTTATTCTTGTTTATATTCTTGATGCGACTCCAGAAAAAAGAAATTATATTATTGAATTAAGTAGGATCCTTAATAAAAAAATTATATGTATTGTTGACGGATTAACTTGGAAATTTGAAGAAAATAATAGAAAATTAAATTTAGATACAACATTAGAAAATGTTACTGTTGAAGATTTTTTATATTGTTTTAAAAATGCGTCATTTATAGTTACAGATTCTTTTCATGGAATGTGTTTTTCTATTGTTTTTTGTAAACAGTTTGTATGCTTAGGTAATGAAAAGCGAGGATTAACTAGGTTTACATCACTGTTGAAAAAATTAGATTTAATGTCTCGTATGGTGCTAAACAATAACTATTCACTTAATATAGTATCTAATGCAATTGACTATTCAATTGTAGAAAATAAGTTGAATGCTTTCACCAAAATGAGTATGACATGGTTAAAAAATGCAATTGAAAAACCTATTAAAGGTATGTCTTCACAATGTGCAATCGATAAATCCATCATTCAGCTCCCACAAGAGTTATGTACAGGTTGTGGTGCCTGTTCCGCAATCTGTCCGGTGCATGCAATAGAAATGAAGAAAGACGAGCAAGGCTTTTTAAGGGCAACAATAAAAGAGGATCAATGTACCAATTGTGGGCTCTGTGGAAAACGTTGTATCTCACTCCATCCTCAGCATAAGAATGTCACCCCTCCCAAATGCTATGCGATGATGGCGAATGACGAGACGCGCAAAATAAGTTCCTCTGGTGGAATGTTTACAGTTGCAGCCGAATATATTCTAAATCTTGGTGGCTATGTATGCGGAGCAGCATATAGAGATAATTTTGAAGTGGAGCACATTATTATTGACCATGCCTCGCAGCTTGGCATGCTTCGTGGCTCCAAATATATGCAAAGCGAAGCAGGAGCTGTTTACCCAAGGGTAAAACAGCTCCTTGAGAAGGGAAAATATTTGCTCTTCACAGGAATGCCATGTCAAGTGGCTGGACTTTATGCATATCTTGGGAAAGATTATGAACGATTATATACCATTGATGTATTCTGCCATGGAATCACCTCTTCAAAAGTTTTTGAAAAGTACCATCAGGATGTCCTCAATAACAAAAAAATGACTCGGCTTGAATTCAAAGCCAAAGAACCTTGGGGATGGTACGCAGGGATAAACGCATACTTTGAGGACGGTACAAAATACTCAAAGGGCTCAGGAGTTGATCCTTATTTTAAGGCATATCTACAAAATATTTCAAAAAATATTGTCTGCGGTGTATGTAAGGTTAACCGGTTGCCACGCCAAGGAGATCTGTCTATTGGCGATTTCTGGCGAGTGTCTGAATTCGATCCTTCACTCAATGATAATAAAGGAACTTCTGTGGTTTTAGTAAACAATCCCAAGGGGAAGTCTATATTTGATAAACTCAAGGAGGCAATGGCCGTTGTAAGAGAAGCTCCGTTGAATATTGCTATAAAGGGTAATGGAATTATAGAACATCCATATCCAGTACACAAAAATAGAGGAATTTTTTTTAAAAATTTTGATAAATTACCCTTTGATGTACTTCAATCTAGTTGCTCAAACAATCGTATATACGAGCAATTATATCTTGATCTCCTAAAAACTGTTCCCAAAGAAGAACACGAGTTCTATTTTATAGCGAAGATAGTTGCTGAAAATTTTCATGGAAGGAAAATTGTAACCTGGATTCGTTCTGAAAAGTTTGAAAGAGTTCTCCAAAAATACTTTGGGCTTTCGGTGGCGTTTGGTATTTCGCAGCGGCGTGAGGCTCTTGTGAAAGGACGAATCGAGAATTTTACGATACTTAATGGAAAGAGCTCTGAATATTATCTAGTCTCCCTAGATCGAGTCTATGATGAAGCGGTCTATAACCAGCTCGTTTTATTTGGATATCAAGAACAAAAAGATTTTATATTCCGTAAGTTTAAACCGATTATTCTGGAACGCTTTGATCTATCTAAAGGGAATTACTATGATAATTATGGAAATACCATTGAGGGTTTTAATACCGTCCTTGGAAAGGTGATTTTACGTGGCTTCAACAACCATATTATGCTGGGGAAGGACATTAGAACAGGTCAAAATCTTACCTTTGATCTTGGCGCAAATTCATATATTGATATTGGAGAAGGGACCCGTTTTCACGCGCCTAGCCAAATCGAAGCTAGAGACTTTGAATCCAGTATGTCCTTGGTAATTGGGAATAACTGTGTGTTTAACGGGGGGGCGTTATTCAGATTCTTTAACCCAGCTTCAGCCTTGATCAACGATTCCTGTACATCCAGTTCTCATTTTGGCCTGCATGTCAACCAAGGAAAAAAAGTGATCATTGGTAGAGACTGCATGTTCTCCTATGAAAATGAGCTGTGGGCAGGGGATGGACATAGTATCTTCGACGTCAAATCCTCGAAATGTATCAATCGGAATTTGACCGGTGTGTTTCACCCCAAAAATCAGTTGGTCATTGGTGACCATGTATGGGTAGGGAAACAAGCTTTCCTTATACATGGAACCAATATTGGAAGTGGAAGTATTGTAGGCGCGAGAAGTGTCGTTAAAGGAATTTTTCCAAACAATTGCTCCATCGCTGGAAATCCCGCTACAAGTGTTAAAGAAGACGTGGCGTGGAGTAGAGACGGTATGACTTCAGATATAAACAAATGTGGTCGTCCGGAATATGCTGTTTTGACAAGTCATTCCCATGCTCCGATCAGTGGTCGGCGGGTTCTGGTGATAGGTGGGACACGCTTTATGGGTGTTCAGCTTGTTAAAGAACTTGTTGCCAGAGGCAATGAGGTAACGATTGCCACTAGGGGAAAAACAAAAGACGATTTTGGGATGGCAATAACCCGTCTGATTATGGATGTTTCTGACGCTGACAGTGTTAAGACTGCTTTGCGCGGGAAATATTTTGATGTGGTTTTTGATAACTTGGCTTACTGCTCCGCGTATGTCAATAATGTATTGTCAAACATAATATGTGGAAAATATATACAGTTATCTTCTATAGCCTCGTATGCAGTTAGAGTTCCTAATATAAAAGAAGGGCATTTTGATCCATACAGGTTGCCAGTGGAGATATGTGACACCTCTGTGGGATATGGTAGAGGAAAGAGACAGGCGGAGGCAATCGCATACCAACATTTCAAGGAGATTCCTGTAGCGACGGTCAGGATCCCCTATGTCACAAAGACTGATAGGCTTTATTACTATTGCAAAAGCATTGTTAAGCAACAACCTATGAATATTACTGATGTATCAAGAGGCTTTACTTTTGTTCAGGATCATGAAATAGGACGATTTTTGCCTTGGCTTGCCGCGCAGGACTTTACGGGCCCCATCAACTTAGCCAGCGAGGGGATGGTGACCATTCAAATGATTTTGGATTATATTGGGAGTAAGACGAATAAGCAGGCCATCATTGATATATCAAATGGTAGTCAATCTCCCTTTAATGAGAAGACATTCTCATTAAATCTAGATAAGGTAAAACAGATGGGATACAGAACGTCTAATATCAACGATTGGTTTTGGAGGCTAATGGATGAATATATAGCAAGAGCTCTGAGGGAAAATTCTTGATGAAAATGGATTGTAACGCTTCGAAAAATTTAAGGATATATTAGAGACACAGCATACAAGCTCATATTTGTTCGCAGGATGAGGATAGGATGTGAATAGATATGAGCTTGTATTTGTTGAATATTCTCTCCTTTTGAGGAAAAAATTTTGAATTAGTGGTGATTTATGAAATATTTTATTATTGGTTCAGGAATCTGGGGAACTGTTATAGCCGAGCGCATCGCCTCGGAGATGAACGAGCAGGTTATGGTCGTCGACAAGCGTGACCACATTGGCGGTAACTGCCATTCATCACTTGATGAAGAAACAGGTATAGAGTGTCACCGTTACGGTTCACATATTTTTCATACCTCTTTGCCGGAGGTCTGGGAGTACCTCTCTCTATTTGGGGAATTTACCTCATACCGGCATAAGGTGCTTATCACACATGGGGGCAAGGTGTACGCCATGCCTATCAATCTGTTCACGATCAATGCTTTTTATGGAAAAAATTTTTCTCCTGCTGAGGCAGAAGCTTTTCTTGCCGCCGAGATTGCGCGGGATCATATCGAACATCCCGCCAATCTGGAAGAGAAAGCCATTTCTCTCATCGGACGTCCTTTGTACGAAGCATTCATTAAAAACTATACTCACAAGCAGTGGGACCGTAATCCTAGAGATTTGCCTGCCGCTATTATAAATCGGCTTCCGTTCCGGACCTGTTATAATATGGATTACTTTAACGATACTTGGCAGGGGGTGCCTAAAGATGGCTATTTCGGTCTGTTCAAAAATATGCTGAAGCACCCGAACATCACGGTACGTTTAAACTGTGACTATGCTGCAATACGGGATGAAATTCCGTCCGATGGGATGGTTATTTATACAGGTATGCCCGACCAGTTGTTTGACTACAAATACGGTGAATTAGAATGGCGTTCGCTTCGCTTTGAGTGGGAAACCTTGAATACACGTGATTTCCAAGGAACTACGGTCATGAATTATGCCGATCTTGATGCGCCTTACACCCGCATGCATGAATTCAAGCATTATCATCCTGAACGAATGGAACCCTTTAACAAAGAAAAGACTGTTATTTGCCGCGAATATCCTGCAACGTACAGCAAGGGAGATGAAGCCTATTACCCGGTAAATGACGAGCGTAATAATACGCTTTATATTCGGTATGCAGAGGAGGCCGCAAAGACTCCGAAGCTGATTTTGGGTGGGAGGCTTGGTTCATATCGTTATTGGGATATGGATAAGGCTGTCGCCAACGCGTTACATGTTTTTGAAACACAGATACGCAAATAAAAATTACTGTATAAAGAACTTATATCTGAGAAAGCACTGTGGAGCGGAGAGTTAGTAGCGTCCATGATCCGATATTTTTCTCATCGGTTGCAGCAAAATCGTTGCCTCAGAACATACTTGATGCCAGAATTCTCAGTAGGGAAGACAATGGTCGCAGGCTGGGGCCACAAACCCACAGCTGATAAAGCCCGTGATTATGCGGCAAAACATAACCTTCCCTATATCGCGCTTGAAGACGGCTTCCTGCGCTCCCTTGATCTCGGATGCAAGGGGGCGCAGCCTCTTTCCCTTGTAGTTGACCATACCGGCATCTACTACGACGCCACTGAGCCATCCGATTTGGAGAATCTACTGAACGGCTCCGGATGGGATTTGGAAGGACAGTTGCAGTCCGCCCAGCATGCCATTGAAGCTATCAAGCGTCACGATCTGAGCAAGTATAATCATGCGCCGCGTGCTGCTGAAAGATTGCTTGGTGATGCTTCGTGCCCGCGTGTTCTTATCCTTGATCAGACAAAGGGGGATACCAGCGTTACGCTTGGCCGTGCCGATGCTGAAAGTTTCAAAGCTATGCTGGACGACGCGCAGATGCGGTTTCCCAACGCCCGGTTGTTCGTCAAGACGCATCCCGATGTGCTTGCGGGGAAAAAGCAGGGCTATCTGACCGAGGCGGCGAAGCGAAGAGGCATTGCGATCATCGCACAGGATGTTTCGCCGCTTTCCCTTCTTGCTCAAGCTGATGTTGTGTACACAGTCACCTCCCAGATGGGCTTTGAGGCCTTGCTGCTTGGTAAGGAAGTGCACTGTTTCGGCATGCCGTTCTATGCGGGATGGGGGGCAACGCATGATCGGCTTACTTGCCCGCGGAGGGCAAAACGCCGTACGGCGGAAGAGATCTTTGCCGCGGCGTATATGTTGTATGCGCGTTATGTGAATCCCGTGACCGCCAGGCGTTGTGACATCCATGAAGCCATTCGGATTCTGGCCGCCCAGCGTTTTCAGAATGAGCGGAATAAGGGGTTCCACGCATGTGTTGGCTTTTCCAGATGGAAACGTCCTCATGCCCGGGCCTTTTTGCAATCGACCACGGGAAGCATCCGTTTTTTTTCTGATTGGTGGAAAGCCATCAAATGGGCGCAAGCAAACGGCGGCGATGTCGTGGTATGGGCGTCCAAATGCACAATAGGACTTGAGAGTTCCTGCCAGACTATGGGCGTCCGGCTGATACGCATGGAGGACGGCTTCATCCGTTCGGTTGGGTTGGGTTCTGATTTTAATTGGCCGTATTCGTTGGTGCTGGATGAGAAGGGCATTTACTATGATCCATCCAGTCCGAGTGGGCTGGAAGACATTTTGAACACCTTGCCAGAACATCCGGAGAGGACGGAATTGTGCAGCCGGGCTTCCGCCTTGCGTGGCTTTATCGTCGAGAAGGGAATTACCAAATATAACACGGGTGTTGATGCAGTAACCCGTGGTGATTTTTCTGCAAAGGGACGTTTGCTCCTTGTCCCCGGACAGGTGGAGGACGACGCTTCCGTGCGGCTGGGCGGATGCGGGCTGTTTTCCAATGTGGATTTGCTCAAGGCCGTGCGGGAACGCCATCCGGATGCTTTCATCATCTATAAGCCGCATCCTGACGTAGAAAGCCGGAACCGGAAAGGGCGCATACCCGATGAAGAGGCGTTACGGTACGCGGATCGTGTTGTCCGCAACGTGCGTATGGATGTCCTGCTTGGCATCGTCGACGAAGTGCACACGCTCACGTCGCTGACGGGGTTCGAGGCATTGCTGAGGGGAATAGAGGTCCACGCTTATGGGGGGCCTTTCTACGCGGGGTGGGGGCTGACCCATGATCGGATTGATTTCCCCCGCCGGAGAGCCGGGCTTTCGCTTGAGGAGCTTATCGCAGGGACGCTGATACTCTATCCTTCGTATTACGATTGGCAGACGAAGGGATTCTGCACGCCCGAGGACATCTGTTACCGGCTTACCCAGCCAAAAGGGCAAATGCGCGGCAAGTTTTTTATGCGCACCTTTGCGGCGCTCAGGGAAAAGATAAGGAACGTATTCTGATCATGCGTACCTACTTGTTTCTTCAAGGCCCGCACGGGAGTTTTTTCCGTGAGCTGGGGCTGGCGTTACAGCGGGCCGGGCATCGTGTATTGCGCGTCAATATCTGCGGCGGTGACGTGGTGGATTGGCACTCGCGAGAGGCCGTGTGGTATCAGGGGCGGACCACGGACTGGAGCGGCTGGATCGGCGATCTCATGCGGCGCGAGGGCGTTACGGATCTGCTGGCCTTTGGGGACTGGCGGCCTCTGCACCGTGAAGCCATTCTGGTGGCAAAACTGCGGAATATCCGGGTGTGGGCATTTGAGGAAGGGTATTTGCGGCCCCATTATATCACGATGGAAGAGGGCGGGGTCAACGGCAACTCGATGCTTCCCCATTCGCCGGCCCTTTTGCGGGAACTTGCGGAATCCCATCCGGCCCCGCCGTCACCCGTTGCCGTACAGAATCCTCTTTCGGCACGCGTATGGAAGGCTATTGCCTATTATGCCGGGACCATTTTTTTGCGCCCGTTTTTCCCCTGTTTCCGGACGCATCGCCCGCAGAGCGCCGTGAGCGAAGTCTGGGGATGGTTCCTTCGCGTCCTGACCCGCCGCACATGGGAAAGGCGTTCGGCGGAGAGCGTCCGGGAAATCTACCGGTCGCGTGCGCCCTATTTCCTGTTTCCGCTCCAGCTTGATTCGGATTCCCAAGTCCGCCGTTATTCGCCGTTCAGCGGGATGAAGGAAGCCATTGCGCATGTACTGACTTCTTTTGCGCACTCCGCGCCCAAGTCCATGCATTTGCTGATCCGCAACCATCCTCTTGATAACGGGCTCATCAATTACCGGAGGTACATCCGCCGGTTCAGCCATGCCTGCGGGCTGGAAGGCCGGGTTCATTTCGTGGAGTCGGGCAGGGCCGCGCTTATGATGGACCGCAGCGAAGGGATGGTGGTCCTCAACAGCACGATCGGCATTTCCGGGCTTCAGCGGGGTATACCCGTCTATTGCGTTGGCACGTCCATTTATGCGGTGCGCGGGTTGGCTTCGTCGCAGGAAGAGCAGGATCTGGACGATTTTTGGAGCAACCCGCAGAAGCCGTGCCCCGAAACCCTGCGGCATTTCGAGAAAGTTTTGAAATGCCGGACCCTCATCAACGGCAATTTTTATACGGAGGAAGGGGTGCGCCTGGCGATCCAGGGGGTCATGGAACGCATTGCCTGAGATGCCCTTGCGTTATCCCTGTTCTTTTCTATCCTCGGGGAAGCGTGGTTAGCCCGTCGGAGTCCACAGCACAAGGACAAGGATGCGGCAGAGAGTTCTTGGCGGCAGGGGTTATCGTATGCCCGCTCTCCAGCAGGTCCTGGTTTCGTTGGCCTCCGCCACGGAAGTAAACATTCCAGCAGCGCAACATAGATAGGGATTTCAGCCGCAAACCGGAAAGTACACATGGGACGGACTGGTTTCCTGCGCCACGAACGTTTTCCCGGCATCGGGATGCGTACAACCCGGCTCTCCGCAGGGATCGTATGGCGGAACGCAAGGGATGCCCCCCGTTATCTCAGGAGGGCATCCTTTGTTTTAAGGTATTGACGGGCGATTATGTTTGTAACTCGTAGAGGCTCTCTCTGACGTTGTATATGAATGGAAATGGAACGCTGTATATTCCTGATGGAGCATCGTCACAATAGTGAATTATATAACTCATGAGAGTTAGCTGCATTATGGTTATAGAAGAGCTTTTTCCCGTTTTTTACCGGGTGAATCATTGTTTTTTTCACATGATGCTTGACAAGATTGGTTGAAGGTTGCAATAGTGGTTCTACCAAAAGAGAAAGGGAGAACCTCGCATGACGCATTCACAAGAGACTCCAGACCAATCTCAAAAGGCTGAACCTCTTCCCGAAACACGGGAACCCCTCAAGGCATATCAAAGGCTTTCCGAGAAAATACAGGATGCTATCGAAAAGGGCGGGCTCAAGGTGGGGGATAAGCTGCCCCCCGAGCGGGCGCTTGCCGAAACGTTCGGCGTTTCGCGGAACAGCGTCAGGGAAGCCATCCGCACGCTCTCGGAGCAGGGCATCCTCAAGAGCCGCCACGGCGACGGGACGTACATCTGCGGTTCCGATCTCGCGCCGCTGACCGCCGCCCTGCTCAATGCCGTCGACACGGAAGGAAAGTCATTTGACCATATTATGGAGTTCAGGCTCGTCATCGAGCCGTCCATAGCCCGGATAGCCACGGCACGGCATTCCGCCGAACAGCTCCATCAGCTCAAGATCATTGTCTGCGATCAGCAGTTAAAACTCCTGCACGGGGAGAACGACGGCGAATTGGACGCCCAATTCCATACCCTCTTGGCGGCGGCGACCGGAAACCCGGTTTTCGTCGACATTGTCAGCCATCTGAACGAGCTCTTTTCCCACAACCGCGCGGACGATGTCCGTCTGAAGAGGCGGATGGAAGAAGCCATCAACGAGCATCTGATGATCATCGATGCCCTTGAACGCAAGGATGCGGACGCCTGCTCCGACGCGATGGCGCGCCATCTCCATGCCGTGGCGGAAAAGCATTTTCTGGCGCAGTCCCGGGAAAGGGGGAGCGCATGTTGACCGCCACCGCTGCGCCGCATCCGGCGGCCCCTCCAGCCTCTTCACCCACTTCCCTCTTTCCGGCTTTCTTGCCATTCCCTTTCCCCCGTTTTTCCGGCGGCGTTCCCGCAATCTTCCCCCATGCGCGATGACCCGCGCCTTCGGCCCCAAAGTGCTTTTCAATGCCAATGCATTGGAAAGAGACGGTTGATGTGTCAACGGCACGGAAAGGCGACTTTCCTCCTCAGCGTAATTTTTTGCCGATTGGAGAACCCCGCATGGACCTCACGTTATGGAAAGACAAGCTTGATGCGTATCTCGACCCTCAGGAAGGCGACATGCTCCGTTTGCTGGAGCGGATCGTCAACATGGATTCCTTCACGACCGACGCGCAGGATGTGGACCAATTGGGGACCGTCCTGACGGATTGGTTGCGCGAGGCGGGTTTCCAGACGTTCATGATGCCCAAGACGGAAGCGCCCGCCGACGAGCCGTGGCAGGCGGATCTTGGCCACGTCTTCATGGCCAAGACGCACGGGCGCGAAGCGGAGCCGGGGATCGTGTTCCTCGGGCATATGGATACGGTTTTCCCCAAGGGTACGGCGCAGGCGCGGCCCTTCAAGATAGAGGGCGATCGGGCCACCGGGCCCGGCGTGGCCGACATGAAGGCGGGGCTTGTGGCCAACCTGTTCGCGGCGCGGGCCCTGAAGCGGCTCGGCCTGATCGATTGCCCCATGACCCTCATGTTCTCGCCCGATGAGGAGCTGGGTTCCCCATCGGCTTCCCGGACCCTGGCGCAGGTCTTGCCCGGCGCACGCGCCGCCATCAACTCGGAACCCGGCGGCCCCGGCGGACTTGTCACCGTATCCCGCAAAGGTTCAGGCCATATGTTCCTGAAAGTACAGGGCAAGGCGTCCCACGCGGGGCGCTGTTATGCGGACGGGGCTTCGGCCATCCTTGAAATCGCGCACAAGACGCTGGCGATCGACACTTTTTTGGATCTGGAGCGTGGGCTCACCGTCAACACGGGCCTGATCAGCGGCGGGGCTTCCGCCAACTCCGTGGCCCCGTGGGCCGAATCCCGCATCCATCTGACCTACAGGACGCTTGAGGACGGGCAAAAGGTCGTCGCGGGCATCCGTGACGCCGTTTCCCGTACCGTCATTCCCGGAACGTCGGCCTCCATCAGCGGCGGGCTGCGCCTCTATCCCTTCGAGCGCTGCGAAGCGGGCGACAAGCTCTTCGGGCTCGTCAAGGACGCCGGGGAGCTCCTCGGCATGTCCATCAAGGGCCAGCATTACGACAGCGCGTCCGAAGCCGGCTTCAGCTCCAGCCTCGGCGTCCCCACCATCTGCAACATGGGCCCGGAAGGGGAACATATCCACTCCCTCAACGAATACCTTGTCCCTTCTTCCATCGTGAAGCGGTGCAAGCTCATCGCCCTGACGGCGCTGCAGGCTTCCCGCGTTTTCCAGCCGGGTAAATAAAAAACCTGCCACAGGCCTGAACTGGCAGGTTCGGGCATATGGCAGGCAAGGACAGCCAGCGCGGTGTTCCACGGCAAGGGAGCGCACCGCCTGGCGGCGAAACGGGTAAAGGCGATACGTCGTGGTTTGCCTGCGGTTTTGCGGATCGCGGGCAAAACAGAAAGGGCGTCGTTTGCCATATGGAGGGAAACCAGCGGGTTTTCCTCTTCGGGCTGTTGCAGTAGCCGGGTGCCGCCGTGGTTTCCTGACGTTTCCCGCGTCCTCCTTCATCCGGCATGAAGGGGGATACTTTTGTGGATAAGGGGAAAGGCTTCATCCGAAAGAATCGTTTGCTTTCGATCCGTTAGGCTATTCCGTGTACAAAAGGACGCGCCTCGCTATGGTGAACATATCAGATGAACATGCGCAAAGAGGCCCTGCCCAGAACTTCGAGCGGGGTTTCTGCTATGGCGATGGCGCATGTTCCCGAAAGGATGGACCACTGGGCGGTTCCCCTCCCATTGGTTTTGGGAAGAGGAATCTCCCGAACCATGTGAAGCCTGAACCCAGTGGATCTGGGAGCTGCCCAGCCTTATTCTATTCTTTTTATTGGTTCATATGAATGGGATTTATTGAAGGCTGTCCCCGCCGGGACCATCAGCTGCGCCGCTTCGTTGTACAGCATGGTCGTGTCGATGGAAGCATGTCCCGCAAGCGCCTGTATGCTTTCAAGGCGGACCCCTTTGCTGGCGAGATAGGTAAAACAGGAGTGGCGGAACCAGTGCGGGGAGACATCCGGCCTGTTCATGAGTGTTGTCAGCCATTTCTTGACCATATGGTACAGGGCGTGGCGCCCGATCCGCCGGGATGGTTTCCTGAGGTTCCCAAAGATGGGCTGATTTGGAGACGTCCCGGTCAGTTTTCCATATTCGTTAAGGCCTTCGTCAATTTCATCAGGAAGATAAATGCGCCTTTCCTTTGAGCCCTTGCCCAGGACATTGAAATAGCGTTGCCCCTGCCAGACGGTGACGTCTTTCCAGCAGAGGGAAACGGCCTCTTCGCCGCGCAATCCGGTCATAAAGAGAGTCTTCAGAAGGAGAATGTCCCGCCGCGGGGCTCCGTGTTCCGCAAGGCGGTCGAACAGGAGCAGCATCTCCGATTCAGAAAGGCTGTGCGTGAGGTTCCCGGGGAGTGAAATCCCCGCGCCGTCCTTCCGTTTTTTAATGAATGCCGTGGGGTTCAGGGCAATGGCGCCCGTGTCTGCCAGCCGTTTGAAGTAACTTTTCAGAGCTCCGATAATCGTATTCACCGAACGGGGCTTGAGGCCTTTCATCCTGCATTGCCTGATATAGCTTTCGACATCACGGGCCGTAACGGAGAACGAAGGCTTCCGGGCGTAGTTCAACAGCTCGACGACATAGCGGCAATACAGTTCCACGGTCGCCAGCGATTGCGTGTAAACGGCATTGAGGAAAACAAGGATGATGCGCTCGTCGGGAAGCAGTTCACCTTGTGCGGATACGTAGGCCGAGACGTCCGCGTATTCGATGCTTCGGTCAAAGTACCGCAGTATCCGTTTTCTGCTAAGAGGCTCCCAGTCGTCCAAGACAGGGAGTTCTCCGTTGGAGATGACTTCAGGGAGCGTTGCCATGCCAAGCCCTAGGGTTCCGGTTGATTCTTTATTTAACTTAACACTTATTAAGATAAATAGCAAACCGCCCCCAAAGCTGTTTTCCTGTTCAGGCGTCCAGCGCGCCGTTTACGCTTCTTTAGGCCTTCCATGAAATACGAGTCAAAGATTTTTTAAAAATGCCTTAAAACGGAAATTTGAAGGAACAATCTGAAGCGTTCCGTCCCCGGGCCGCTTCGGAATATGAATGCTTTCCTCCACGGCCATTGGCTCAGGCGTCTGGGCTGGCGGAATCCCCGGCATCGGTTTCCTTCCGCGCCACTGCGGTGAGGCGTGACGGCTGAGGCCGCCACGCCCGATACGGAGGATGCAGTTATCGGTTGCGTTCCGGAAAGGTGGGATCACTGGAGGACGCGGCATTCTCCGGCGCTGTTTTTGTTTGCCCGCGCGTGGTGTTCTGAGGTATGGTCTGCTTGCCGGTTGAAAATCTTTTTATCTTATGAGGGAGTTCATGCCCAAAGATTATACGCAACGCCGCAACGAGCGATGGGAAACGGTGTTTCCCGGCATCGGGCTTGAAAGCATCCTCGGCAGGATTCTCCGTATCGCGCGCTATCATAACCATAAAAGTACGGAAACAATGAAGCCCTTCGGCATCAAGAACGGAGAGGCCGACGTGCTGTCGGCGCTGCTTCATGCCGGGCCACCGTATACGCTCAATCCGAAAGACATCACGAAACAGGCCTACAGGACTCCGGGGGCGATCACCAACGTCATGGATCACCTTGAGGAAAAGGGGCTGATCCGGCGCAATGCGGATCGGGAGAACCGTCGGAACGTCCTTGTGGAATTGACCCCGGAGGGGCTGGAGATGGCCCGCGAGTCGTTCCTCGCCCAGACGGACATGGAAAAGCGGCTGCTTACCATGCTTTCCCCGGAAGAAAAGGAGCAGCTCCGGACGCTCTTGAAGCGCATCCTGCTGGATCTGGAAGAGCGCGGGGAAGTCTAGGCCGCGTCCCCGCAAGGCCCGGTGAGGGCATCCATTGAAAAGAGCCCCCGGAAAGCGTTTGCCGGGGGCTTTGCCATAGGTGCTGCCGGATCTAGAACCGCTTAGGCCCGATCAGCTTGAACACCCTCAGGATGGTGTAGTTGGCGAGGAACGTCAGCGCAAAGAGCCCGAGCGTGGCGGGCATCCCCCAGCCGTAGACGACGTAGCCGTGGAAAATGAAATTGACGTAGAAGAAGATGAACACGGCCATGTTCCACATGCCCGCCTCCACGGAAACCGTGGTCTTCAGCTCGCTGTCCACCATGCGCAGCAGGATGAGCCCGGTGGGGATGGTCCCCGTGCAGGTCCCGAACATCATGACCGTCCGCTCGAAGGAATAGCCGGGGACGCGGCGCCCGAAGTACAGGATGAAGAACAGGGTGAAGACGGCGAGGACCACGGAAAGGACGATGATGGGGAGGATGTAGTCCTTCACCACCGCGAACTTGATGCCGATGAGGGTGCTGAGCAGCAGGAATTCCATCATCCACCCGGTCAGGCGGGTCATGGAGTCGCCGTCGATGAGATGGACGATGCCGAGCTTCCGCATCGCGAAGCGCACCAGCATCCCGGATACCATATTGATCAGGAAGAACAGCCCCCACATGGTCCCGCCGATGCTCGAAGGCACGCGCGTAGCCACGGCCTCGACGGCGTAATAGGCCAGCATCCATGCGCCCAGCACCAGCGCCAGCTGGAGGGCCAGCGAATCGACGTTGGAGTTCTGCGTGACCTGGTGCAGGCCGCAGGGCCGGTTCTCCGGTGCGAGCAGGCCGGTCTTCACTTCTTCCGGGACGCTGCCCACGGGGTAGGTGTTCAGCCCCTTCCGCACGCCCCAGCGCACCAGCGGCACGCCGATGGCGAACGCCACGATGAAGCCGACCCCGGCGAAGGTCATCCCGAGCTGCCCCATGCCGGAATGTCCGAACTTTTCCCAGACCAGCCCGGTGGAAATGGCCTGCCCCGGCCCCGCCGCGAACCCCTGCGCCGCGAGGAAGCCGATGGATTCAAGATAATCCCGCCCGGTCAGCGCGTTGAGCAGATAGACGATGCCCGTCGCGAGGATGAGCTGCGAACAGAGGCCCATGTGGAACATCTGCGCCTGCCAGATCGAACCGCGCACCATTTCCTTGGTCGCGGAGCCCTTGCTCTGGTCGACCTTGCTCATGCCCCTCAAGCCGATGCAGACGAAGGAAATGGTGAAGAAGTGGTAGGCCAGCGCCGGGTACAGTTCGGGCTGGACCTGCGGAAAGCCCGTGGTGTTGAGGATGAAAAAGCCGATCACCCCGCCCGTGAGACAGGCGGGAACCATAAAATTCTGGAGAAACTTGATCTTGGCCCGAAGCAGGACGCCGAGGAGGAGAAGCAGAGACAAGAATCCGAATGCGATCAGTAAGGACATGTCGAAAAAGGGCTTCATACGCGTTCTCCTGATGTGGAAGGGACCGAGGGTTATTCCGGGCACGGCGGGACGGCGTCCGTCAACTCGCCGTCCCGTGCGACAAGGACGCCGCGCTTGATCACAAACCGGGGCATGGGGCCTTCGAGCAGGGCGCAGGCCCTGTTTTCGACGGGGAACACGACCATATCCGCCCAACAGCCTTCCGACAGCCCGTAGTCGGGCAGGCCCAGCACGGACGCGCTGCCGTATGTGCCCGCGTCGTAAGCCAGTTCCAGATCCTCACGGCGGCGGAAGTCGCTGAGGTAGGCCAGCAGCATGACCCGCTCGCGCATGTCGTTCATGCCGTAGGGCCCCCAGAGGTTGCGCATGTTGTCCGTACCGACGCCGTAACGGACCTGCCAGCGCCGGGCCTGCTTGAGGGAGGGGAAGGGGACATGGCCGGGGACGTGGGTGATGATGCCGATGCCGAGCTCCTGAAAGGCTTCGGCTATGGGCTGGTACCGGGTGTCGGGGAGGTTGGCGAGGCACCACGCGTGGCTGATGGTCACGCGGTCGCGGAGATCGTATTCCCGGATTTTCTTGAAGAGCAGATCGAGCGAGAAAAGGCCCATCGAACCGAACTCATGCAGGTGCAGATCCACTTTGGCGCCGTGTTCGGCGGCCAGACGCAGGGTCAGCTCCACGGAGCGCACGGGATCGCGGTCCCGGTCGCAGGGGTCGGCCCCGCCGATACTGGAGGCTCCCGCGCGCAGGGCCGCGGCAATGGTCTGTTCGGGATCGGTCTTCATGTTCAGGATGCCGTTTGAGGGCATGGCGACATACTCGATGTCCAGCACGTCCCGGAAGGCTTCCCGGGCGCGGGCCGCGTCTTCAAGCTCCGCAAGCCCGAACACGCCCACGTCGATGTGGCCCCGCACATGGGTCGTACCGCGCCGGATCGCTTCCCGGAACTGCACGTAACAATTCCTCAGGCTGTTCATGCGGCCGTGTTTGGCGAGGTATTCGGCTTCCGCCTTCGCACGCCCCGGGACCGTATCCGCATAGTCGTAGTCGACCCACGGTCCGCCCACAAATGTCTGTGCCGGATGGATATGGGCGTTGACGAAACCGGGCGCCGCCATGTGTCCTTCGGCATCTAGGCGGGTGTCCGCGAGGGACGGAGGCAGATCGGGCGCGATCCGGACAATCCGTCCCGCCTCGACGAGTATGTCGGCACAAACGCCGGACGGTGTTTTCACATGCTGCAACAGCAGTTGTGCGGCCATGCGGACCTCCATAATTTTATATTAAAAAGTTTAATATTGAATTATAATTTTCTGATACTCCGGCCGTGAGCAAAAGGCAAGAGAAAAATACACATTTCGCACAAGCGATATATGAAAAGAAATGAAGAGGTTCCGTGTAGTACGTTGAGGCTGCCGCGTGAAGGCGTGGGGGGACGGGAAAGCGTGGGCGGCATCCGGTATGGGGTCTGGAGAAACAAAAAGATGAGGAGAAGGGGAACAGGCGCGCAGGCCGTCAGGTTTTGGGAAGGGGATCCCCGCAATGCTTTCCTGCCGCCTCAAGGCCAATCGGCGTTGAAGCATTCTATCATGCGGTAATATTGACAGTACAAACAAGTTATTGCAAGAAATGGCATAGGGAATGCCCGGAAAAGAGGCGGACACCCCGCGCACCGGAAAATGGGGCGGCGGTTTCCGCAAGGGTGCCTGCGGGGGTGTCGCTGGAGTACGGCGAAACCTTCCCCGGCGGGAACCCCGGCCCGGCGGAGTGCCGTCGAAGCCGCCCTCGCGGGCTTCCGGGATATCCGTACCGGCTCCTCAAACGTTGCGGCCGTCTTCACACGCCGTCCCGGACGGGGGCGGCGCGTTTCCTTTTGGCCGCCTTTTTCCAACGGCGCATCGTATCTGCAACCTTCAATCGGCAAGAATGGTTATGGATTCCAACCAAAAGACCATCAAAGGCGCGCAGAGCGTCTATCGCGTGCTGAACATTCTGGAAGAGGTGATCCTCTGCGGCGACCGCATGATAACCCCCAAAGAGCTGAGCGCGTCCCTCGATATCCCCGTTGCCACCGTCCACAGGCTGTTGACGGTGCTGCGCCAGAAAAATTTTGTGGCCTGCGACCCGGCCACCAAGAAATACCACATCGGGGATTCCTGCCTCATCAGCCCGCGCATGGACGTCGCCGCCTTTATCCGCGCCCGGTTTCTGCCGCTGGCGGAACGCATATCCCGCCGCTTCGGCTATTCGACCATCCTCTATGCCCGGAGCGGCTACGACGCCGTGTGCGTGGAGCGTCTCGACGGCTGGCATCCCATACAGGTTTTTCTCAATAAAACAGGCGACCGCCGCCCGCTCGGCATGGGATCGGCCACCCTTTCCATTTTAGCCGCCATGCCGGAAGATGAGGCGGAAATGATCCTTACCCACAACGAGCAGGAAATCCGGTTCGTGCTCAAGACGGATTTCTCGGCATTGCGCGGTTTCCTGGCCGAAGCCCGCCGGAAGGGGTATGCCTCGGCCCAAGGGATGCTGCTTGAAGGGACCATCGGCGTTTCCCATGTCCTGCGCATGGGGAATGAGGCCGTGGGGAGCATTGCCATAGACGCCGTCCGTTCCGAGCAATGGGACAAGGATCAACCGAAAATCATTCAAGAACTGCAAAGCGCCCTGTCCTGATCCCCCCACGCCGGGCCCATTTGCGGTGTCCGCCGCTCCCCCTCCAGCGTGCGGCTGGAAGGTAACCCGCATCCCCGGCGCTTGCGCGTCCCCTTCCTTCCGGGGGCGGGCATTATCGCCCCGGGCCGGGTGCCCGATCTCCGCAGGGGCCGCAACGCCCGGTGTCGGCCCTCTTCGGCTCTCCGCCTTCCGGCTTCCGATTCGTCCCGCCCATTCCTTTCGCCGTTCCCCTATCATCCCGCTCCGTCCCACTTTCGGGCCGGTTTCGCCTTTCAGGGCGCGGCCTTCTCGCCGCGTGCCGTCACTCCGCTTCCGCCCTGCTTTTGGAACCCCGCCGTATCGGATCGTTCCTTTTTGAGCATTGGTGGGGCATTATAAAAATAACTATACAAGTAAGCGTATTAGAGGGAGGAAAAAGAGAAAAATGCTTTATTGGTAACGGCTTCATGATACTTTTTTCTTCTTTCCCCGCCGCCGCGCGCCTTGACGAAGGCTTATAAAACCGCTACTCAAATCATATTGTAACACCTTTATCATATTACGATAAATCATCCGGCCCTTCATCCGGCGCCAGCGCCCACGGGAGTGCACTATGCGGATACCCAGCGGTTACCTGTACTACGACACCCCAATCGGCATCCTCTGCCTTGATACGTTGTTCCCAAAACCTCCGGGGCAGCTCAGAAATCCCCTTACCTTCGATTTCCCCGTTGTCTGCCGGGTCTTGCGCGGCGTCGGGGCCAAAGAAATCCTGTCCAGCACCTCGGCGCAGCTCGAAACGCTGTTCGTCGACGCCGCCCGCGAACTTGAGCGGGACGGGGTCAAAGCCATCGCCGGAAGCTGCGGCTTCATGGCCCTGTTTCAGAAGGCCGTGGCCAGCGCCGTTTCCGTCCCGGTGCTCATGTCCAGCCTTGTCCAGATCCCGCTCATCCATACCTTGCACGGCCCGGGCTGCCGCATCGGCGTGCTCACCGCGCATTCCGGCTCGCTGACGCCCGAGCATTTCCGGCAGGCGGGCGTTCCCGACGCCCAGATCGACGCCCTGGCCATCGCGGGCATGGAGAATTTCCCGGTTTTCCGGAAGACCATTCTGGAAGGGGCCGCGCCCGTCATGGACACGGACGCCGTGGGCGCGGAGATCGGGGCCGCCGCGGCCGCCATGACGGACGGGCAGCCGCTGGACGCCCTGCTGCTCGAATGCACGGACCTGAGCGTGTTCGCCCGGACCGTGCAGGAGGCGGTTTCCGTCCCGGTTTACGATATCAATTCCCTGATCGCCTACGCGGCCTTTTGCGTGCGGCGGAACCAGTGGGTGTGACGGGCAACCGCCCGCCCCAAACTTGAGAGGAGGAGTTTATGGGAGGCATTGAGCGTTTCGGTCTGCCCAAGCAGGGCGGCGTGCCCGCTTCGCAGGCGGTGAAGGCGGACGGCTGGCTGTTCGTCGCCGGTCAGGTCCCGAAAAACGCCGAAGGGGAATTTGTGGTCGGCGGCATCGCGGAACAGGCCCGGCAGACGCTGGACAACCTCATGAAGACCCTCCGTCAGGCAGGCTACGGCCCCGAGGATGTGGTCAAAGTCAACGTCTGGCTGGACGATCCCCGCGATTTCGCCATCTTCAACCGCATCTACAGCCAGTATTTCTCCATCGAACACGCCCCGGCCCGCGTGACCGTGCAGGGGCATATGATGAACGATTTCAAGGTCGAGATGGACTGCGTGGCCTGGAAGGAACCCCGATGAACGCCTCATTCGACGTCGTCATCGTGGGCGGCGGCGTAACCGGGGCCGCCGTCGGGTACGGGCTGGCGAAACGGGGCGTGAAGACCTGCCTTGTGGATGCCGTCCCCACCTTCTCCCGCGCTTCCCGGGCCAACATGGGCCTGATCTGGTGCCAGTCCAAGGCGCTCGGCTGCCCGCAGTTCGTGCGCTGGGGCTTCGCCTCCTCGCGGGCCTACGGCAAGCTGGCGGCGGAGTTGAAGGAATTGTCCGGCATCGATACGGGCTACGCGCCCACGGGCGGGATTATCCCCTGCCTCGGGGAAGCCGAGCTTGAGGCGCGCGCCCAGTTCATCGAAAAGCTCCGGGCTGAAACCGAGGACGGCACGTACCCGGCCTCCGTGCTTTCCCGCAAGGAACTTGAAGGCATGTTGCCCAAGGTCCCCTTCGGCCCGGAAGTTTCCGGAGGGATCTGGTCCGACATGGACGGCTACGTCGATCCCCTGCACCTGATGTTTGCGTTCCGCAAAAGCTTCGTCAGGCTCGGCGGCACGCTGTTTGCCGGGGAACGGGTTTCGGAAGTGAAGCCCTCCGGCAAGGGCTATGCCGTCGTCTGCGGAGGCCGGACGCTGGAATGCGGCAAGGCCGTGCTCGCCGCCGGGCTCGGCGTCCGCAAGCTCGCGGCGCAGCTCGGCACGGACATCCCCGTCTTCCCCAACAAGAGCCAGGTGATGCTCCTGGAGCGCATCCCCGCCGATGTCCTCCCCATCCCCCTGCTCGGCATCGCCCGTACCTTCGGGGGCACGGTAATGATCGGCGCGGCCCACGAGAACATGGGCATGGACAGGAGGCTCACCCCCGAAGTGCTCGCCGCCAATGCGCAATGGGCCGTCCGTGTCTGGCCGGAGCTGGAACGCAAGCGCATCCTGCGGTTCTGGACCGGGCTGCGCGTGTGGCCGAAGGACGCCTACCCCATTTACGACCGGATTCCGGGGCACGAGAACGCCTTCGTCTTCGCCATGCACAGCGCGGTGTCCCTTGCCGCCATTCTGGAGCAGGCCCTGCCCGACTATGTCATGGGCAAGCCGCTGCCGCCGGACGGGGCCATCTTCGGGCTGTCCCGGTTCGCCGGAGGCGCCTCGGGATTTCAGGGATCGGCGGCTTCGTCGCCCCATGCCGAGGCTCCGAACAAGTGACCGCCTTCAACCCTTTTTCAAGGAATACGGCTATGTCCGCTTCACAAGCCGCGGCGGAGGACGCCGCTCTGGTCAATGTTACGTTTGAAGGCAAGCCCTGCGCCGTGCCCGCCGGGAAAACCGTGGCGGCGGCGCTTCTTGGGGACGCGCACGCCGGGTATACGAGCATCCATCCTCTGACCGGGGAACGCCGGGCACCCTTCTGCATGATGGGCACCTGTTTCGAATGCCTCGTGGAAATCGACGGCCAGCCCAACCGTCAGGCCTGCCTCACGATTGTCCGTGAGGGCATGGACATCAAACGCCAATACCCCGACAAGGAGCAGGAGCGATGAGCCGCCAGTGGGATGCCCTCGTCATCGGCGCGGGTCCGGCCGGGCTGCGCGCCGCCAGCGTCATAGCCGAATCCGGGCTTGAAGTCGTCCTTGTGGACGAACAGGCTTTTCCCGGCGGCCAGATCTACCGCCATGTCACGGCTCCGGGCGCGGAGGAGCGTTTTGCCGAGGCCGCCGATTACCGCGACGGCACGGAGCTTGTCCGGCGCTTCCGGCGTTCCGGCGCGGAATACCTGCCGGAAACGACGGTCTGGTTCTTGGAACAGGATCGCATCCTAGCCTCCCGTGGTGAGGAAGTCCTCGATCTGCGGGCCAGAAACGTCATCATCGCCGTGGGCGCGATGGAGCGCCCGGTCCCCTTCCGGGGCTGGACGCTTCCCGGGGTTATGAACGCCGGGGCGGGCGACATCCTCCTCAAGACGGCGGGCCTGCTTCCGGAAACGCCGGTGGTGCTCGCGGGCAGCGGCCCCCTGCTCTACCTTGTGGCGAGCCATCTGATCCGCAAGGGGCACCCCCTCGCCGCCGTGCTGGATCAGACGCCGCCCAGCAACATGCTCAAGGCCGCGCCGCACCTCCCGGCGGGGCTGCTCGGCCTGCCCCTGCTGCTCCGGGGCCTGTCCATGCTCAACGACGTGCGGAAGAGCGGGACGCCCGTGTACCGTGACGTCAGCGGCATCGAGGCGCAGGGTGCGGATCGCCTTGAGCGCGTTTCCTTCTTTTGCAAGGGGACGGCGCACACGCTGGAAGCCGCGACCCTGCTGTACCACGGCGGGGTCATCCCGCGTACGCACATGGCGAACGCGCTGGATCTGCCCCACCATTGGGATGCGCGCCAGCAGTGCTGGACCGTGGCCTGCGACGGCTGCGGCAGGACGGCGCGGGAAGGCGTGTACGTCGCCGGGGACTGCAGCCGCGTACGCGGTGCCGCCGTCGCTGGGATAGCGGGAGAACTGGCGGGTCTGGCCGTGGCGGAGCGGCAGGAAGGCATCGGGCCGGAGGAATTCAGGCGGCGCAGCGCACCCCTGCAGCGTTCCCTTGCCGTACAGACGGCATCCAAGGCTTTTCTGGACGCATGGTTCTCGCCGCGCAAGGATCTGTATGCCGTGCCGGACGACGTAGCCGTGTGCCGCTGCGAGAACGTCAGCGCGGCGGATATCCGGGAAGCCGTCCGCGACGGCCTGACCGACATCAACGAAGTAAAGCTGCGCACGCGGGCGGGCATGGGCAATTGCCAGGGCAGGACCTGCGGCCCGGCTCTGGCGGCCATTGCGGCGGAAACCGCGGGCAGGGCCATCCCCGACATGGGGCGCCTGCATGTCCGCTCCCCCCTGCGGCCCGTGCCGCTTTCCGCCCTCCTGCGGCTTCCCGAAACGAAGTAACCCATTCCCGCAACCGTGAATCTCCCCGCTACAAGGACATCCCATGCACATTGTCGACTACTTCGTCATCGCCGGCTATTTCGCGCTGGTCATGTACCTCGGCTATTACTCGATGAAAAAGGTCTCAAGCTTCGACGACTACGCCGTCGCCGGACGCAGTATGCCGCTTCCGATCTTTTTCGCCGCCATCGCCGCCACCTTGTGCGGCGGAGGCGCAACCATCGGGCGTATCTCTTTTATGCATACTACAGGGATCATCGTGTTCTTCGCGCTTACCGGCGTCGTCATCAACCAGATTTTCTCCGGGTTGTTCATCTCCGGGCGCGTCCACAACGCCGGGAAAAATGTCTACAGCCTCGGGGACCTGTATGGGATTTACTATGGGCGTTCCGGTCGCTTGCTTTCCAGTGTGTTCGGATTCCTGTTCTGCGTAGGGGCGTTCGGGGTACAGATCCTGGCGATGGGCGCCATCCTCCAGACCGCCACGGGCATCAGCCTCATCCCCGCCGCGCTGATCGCCTCGATCGTGACGCTGGCCTATACGTGGTCGGGCGGCATCCTCGCCGTAACCCTCACCGACGCCGTGCAGTACGTCATCATCGTCATCGGGGTTACGCTCTGCGCCTATCTCGCCATCGATCACCTCGGCGGGTTCGACGCCATGATGTCGATCCTCTACTCCAACCCGCGCTTTGAGACGAACATGAAACCCCTGGCCAACTGGTCCCTTGTCCAGTTCCTCGGCCTGTTTTTCAGCTTCCTGCTCGGCGAGTTCTGCGCGCCGTACTACATCCAGCGTTACGCCTCCACCAAGTCCGCCAAGGACAGCAAGAACGGGCTGCTCATTTTCGGCGTGCACTGGATCTTCTTCATGGCCACCACCGCCGCCATCGGCCTGGCGTCCATGGCGATCCAGCCCGACGTGAAGCCCGACCTGGCCTTCACCAACCTTATCCGCGACATCCTGCCTCCCGGCATCACCGGGCTCGTGTTCGGAGCGCTGCTCGCCGCCGTCATGTCCACCGGCGCGGCCATGATCAACACGTCCGCGGTCATCTACACCCGCGACATCTACAACAAGTTCATCAACACGGCCGCTACGCAGGCCCAGCTCCTGCGCCAGTCCCGCCTGTCCACGCTGGTCGTGGGCGGCATCTCCATCGGCGTGGCCATCATCTTCCAGGACGTGTTCGGGCTGATGATCTACATGTTCAAGCTGTGGCCTTCCGCCATCCTTCCCCCCTTGATGTGCGGCCTGCTCTGGGGCAAGATCTCACCCTACGCGGGCGCTCCAGCCGTCATCGCGGGCGGCTTGAGCTTCTTCCTGTGGAGCGACAAGGTGCTTGGGGAACCCTTCGGCATCCCCGCCAACTTCATCGGCATCGGCATGAACTGCCTCGTACTGTTCTTCATCCACCAGAAGATGAAGGGCCACAAGCCCGAAGGCCCCTTCCTCCCCGACCTCAACTAACCGCCGGAGGCGTCACCATGTGGCTTCAACTGACGAAATACCTGTTCTATCTGTCTTTCTTCCTGAATATCGTCTGCGGCGTGTGGGTGTTCTTCGGCATCATCCAGTGGCTCAGGGATCTGAACAAGCAGTAGGCCCGCTTCCGCCGGAAAAAGGCCGCAACGCATCCCCATAAAAAAGGGGGGAGAGCCATCTCCCCCCCTTTTTGTATAAAAAGAAAACCTCCCGCTAGGCGGGAGGTTCCGAAAAGCTTACAG
>ERZ832522.269-NODE-269-length-75528-cov-7.707379_pt1 | contig 75528 bp, 76 predicted proteins | sample MGYA00519951_ERZ832522 | MGnify/ENA primary metagenome ERZ832522 (study PRJEB31850, sample SAMEA3708728) | human gut metagenome | biome: human gut; feature: human-associated habitat; material: faeces | place: China | collected 2014 ... | reverse complement strand
CAGCTTTTTCGCTGAAAAAAACAGGGAATTCCTGGATATATGCAAACATTATCTTTCCAGTCTGGGAGATCTGAATTTATAAGAAGGAATGTGCCATGGCACATAGAACGAGGTTTCCTATGGCAGAAAACAGCCGCTCCGCAATCTTATTGATCGCGAAGCGGCTGTCGACACTTATGTTTTTGATAGTGGGTCTACGCAGATGCCAGCAGTCTTGATAAGAATGCCTTGGTCCGTTTATGCTGCGGGGCGGTAAAGATCTGCTCTGGCTTTCCTTCCTCAACCACATAGCCGTCTGCCATAAAGAGCACCCGGTCAGAAACATCACGGGCAAAGCCCATCTCATGGGTGACAATGACCATCGTCATTCCCGATTTTGCCAGCTCCTTCATGACGTTTAAAACCTCTCCGACCAGCTCTGGATCGAGTGCGGAGGTTGGTTCGTCAAAGAGGAGCGCTTTTGGCTGCATCGCCAGTGCTCTGGCGATGGCAACCCGCTGCTTCTGTCCGCCGGAGAGAGTGACGGGCTTTACATCGGCTTTATCTGCCAGACCTACCTTGTCAAGCAGCTCCATTCCCAGCTTTTCAGCCTCCGGTTTCTTCATATGACCGGTCAGAATCGGTGCGAGCGTAATATTATCCAGCACACTCATCATGGGAAATAAATTAAAGCTCTGAAATATCATGCCGACTTCTTCCCGGAATCTCCGGATATCTGCCTTTGGTTCCAGCATATTTTTGCCTTCGTATTCAATAACACCGCTGGTGGCTACCTACAGCTGATTGATGCATCGGAGAAATGTACTTTTCCCGGAACCGGATGGTCCGATGATACAGACAACCTCACCTTCGTTTACATCCAGGTTAATGTCCTTTAATACTTCCAGATCTCCAAATTTTTTTGAAAGATGTTCTATATGAATCATGCAATTCTCCCCCTTTTCCCGGCTAGATTGATAGGCGTTTTTACGAGCTATGAAGCCTTTAAAATCCGGTTGCTTGGCTTTCCGCGAAGCTTTTTCTCGATATATTTCTGGAGCAGGATCAAAATAGAGATCAGCACCAGATAGAAAATTGCTCCGGTTGTATAACCCTCGATTACCTTAAAGTTGAGCGCGGTGTAGTTATTAATCTGTTTTGTAATCTCGTTGACTACAATGACGGATAAAAGAGCGGTATCTTTCACGGATGTGATAAACTGGTTAAACAGCGGAGGCAGGACAATCCGGAACGCCTGCGGTATGATGATATGGACCAGCGTCTGTCTGTATGTAAGTCCCAGTGAAAAACCAGCTTCCTTCTGTCCGACGTCGATGCTTTCCAATGCGCCACGGACGATTTCTGAAATAAATGCGCCCGAGTTCATCATGATTGTGACAATACCGGCGGTATTGCTTGAAAGTTCGATGCCGGTTATCTTAGGAATGACAAAGTAGATATATAAGGCCTGCACAATCAGCGGCGTACCGCGGATGATCCAGATATATACATTGGCGATAATTTTTGCAATCTTGTTGTGGGACTGAAGCGCATATCCAGAAAGGCATCCGATGATGAAGCCAAGTGTAATACCGACACCCGCAATCATCAGGGTAACCTTCAGACCACGGAACAGCATCGGTAAAAGTACTGTTAAAAAACTAAAATCCATCAAATCTCTCCTGTCTTTGTGTTATTCACACCATTTCGCTTCCAGTTCTGCGATGGTTCCGTCCTCTTCCAGTGCATCGATAGCCGCATCAAAAGCATCTTTGACGGTCGGGTTTTCTTTGCAGAAATCAAAGGAAAGTGCAATCGCGTATGGAGACTGTCCCTGATTGAAATCATCACCGGCAATTGCAAGCTTGGTGCCGTCGGTTGTCTTAACGTAGTAGGCAGCTCCGGCGAGATCCTGTAAGCAGGCATCTACCTTACCCTGTTCCAGGGATTCATAACAGGAGTGATGGTATCGTGTACCCCGATGCAGGATTCTGGGAAATTTGCCTGTGCGTACATGTGGGAGGCAGTTCCTTTTTCAACTGCTACCTTGTAGTCACCGCTTCGGAGTGCTTCTTCGCCGGTAATCTCTTTCGGACTGCTTTCGGTATTGACCATGACAACCTGACCTGCGTCATAATATGTCTTGGAGAAGTTCATGACCTCTTTTCTCTGGTCGGTTGCACACAGGGCAGCCATGCCTATATCCAGCTTTCCCTCTGCCAGGGAGGCAGTCAGTGCGGAATAATCCATAACCTGGATATCACCGTCCAGCTCAAATCCCAGATAATCTTTCAGGGCGTTCATCATATCGATATCAAACCCAATCAATGTGGTTCCGTCTGTGTCGTAGTAAGTAAACGGCGCGAACAGTGCGGTGGTACCGAATTTAAGCTTTACGCCTTTCAGCGCGTCCTTGGCGCCAGCGCTGGTTTCTTTCGTTTCATCGGAGGAAGCGGTCGTATCTTCCGCTGGGGCATCGGTAGCAGCTGCGGTTGTTTCTGCCGGAGCAGAAGACTGTCCGCATCCTGCCATTGCCATAGCTGCTAAAGCCATCATTGCCGTTGCTGTTATCACCTTTTTTTCATAATGGTTCCTCCTCTTTTTCAGCTGTGCCCGCGGTAAGCCGGCACGTGATCAGTTGCCATATAAATAAAAACAAGGACGCATTCATCGTAAAAGAGATGCGCCCTTGCAATTATTTTCTGTTATGTTTATTCTGCTTTTCCTGAATTGATGCCAATTATACGTGCGGTTTTTCGATATGTCAACTGAAAAATCTGCCATTTGTGTTATATATTAAAAATTTTGTGTAATTTATATTAAAAAACGATATTGAAAGTAATTTACTGGAAAAATTAAACGGAATGCGGTAATGTATAAAAAAATATTCAATATACGATAAATAAACGAGGCGATTTTTCGCTAAAATGAAAAAAACTGCGCGCGTATTAGGGGGAACGAAATACGCACGCAGTTATCCGCTATAGGAATTGGATAAATGTCAAATAAGAACACCCTCTTTGTAGACACTGCACAGATGGTCGGTAAACGCGTGCAGGTCATCGAGCGGGTTAGCATCCAGAATCAGGATATCCGCCAGTTTGCCAGCCTCGATCGAGCCGCGCTGTGTGCCGATGCCGAGTTCGTTGGCAGCTGCGATGGTCGCACACCGGATGACATCTGCGTTTGGCATGCCGTATTCGTGCATGGTAAACATTTCCAGGTAGGCGGACGGGTGCGGACCAAAGTTGGCAGAGCCGGCGTCACTTCCGAGAATGATTTTCACACCGATTTCCATTGCCTTTTTAAAGGATTTCCGCTGGTTTTCAGCGACTACCTTTGCTTTTTCTACAATCACATCAGCGATGATGCCCTCGCTCTCTACAAGACTCTTGTAAACGGCTACCGTCGGTACCCAGCACTGTCCCTGTTCCTTCATTTTTAGAAGGATTTCTTCGGTCATTTCAGCGCCGTGCTCGATCGTATCGATGCCAGCGTCCACGCATTTGGAGATGGCGTCATAGGAGAGCGCATGGGCGGCTACCTTCATATTCAGGCGGTGCGCCTCATACACCAGTGTTTCCAGTTCTTTCGGCGAATACATACACGGACCGACATCTTCCAGACCGGCAGCTCCGCCGCTCGCCATGATTTTTGCCCAGTGGATCGGCGGGATTGACATTTCGATATCATAGCCCTTTAAGCGCTTGATGCGATCGATCAGCTGTGCCTCCGTATTTGCGATAAAACCAATCATCGGGCAGTGTCCGTAGGAACCCTGGATGGCGCTTCCGGCAGGGAGAATATTGGCGCCCTGGATAATTCCACGGTTGATCGCGCTTGCCAGCGGAATGGAGGCGTCATCGTGGGAGCCGACATCTCGGACGGTGGTAACACCCGCTTTCAGGGAATCCATTGCGCCGCGGACACCCTTTGCAAAGCAGACATAGTTGCCGTCTTTGATGGTATCCCCCATCGGATCCGGGGAAGTACCATCCCAGACAAGGTGGACATGGGCGTCCATGACGCCAGGAGTCAGATATTTGCCGGTACAGTCGACCGCGTCCGCTCCGTCCGGGGCTTTTTCGTCCAGTGAAACGATTTTTTTGTTTTCAATTTTAACATCAGCTGAGAAAAAGGTTCCTTTTTCTACATCCAGCACGTGTGCATTTTTCAGATAAAAAGCCATGAAATCCCTTCTTTCTTAATGGAAACGGCAGTTCCAAACGCGGTGGAAAATTGCAGTCGCGCCGGGACTGCCGGTTAAACACAATGAGTATTATTTATGCAGCTTCGCCTGCCAGTGTTTTCTGTGTGCAGGCAGATACGATAACGAGTACCAGGATAGAGATAGGAGCTGCAATCAGAGCACTCTGATATCCGCCCGGGCATCCGAGGAGTTCCCAGGTAAGTGTTGCAATCGCGCCGCAAAGCATGGACAGGAAGCCAGCCGGACGGGTTACTTTCTTAGAGAACATGGAGCCGAGGACTGCTGGTGTGATGCTGGCGCCGATCATGGTGTAGGACCAGTTCTGAAGCGCCAGAATTGTCGGGAAGAAGTTTAAAATAATCAGGGCGATGATACCGATTAAAGCAGTACCGATCCGGTTTACCCAGAGTGTCTGGGAGTCGTCCGGAGTTTTATTGATATACTGTTTGTAGAAGTCATACGTAACACTGGTTCCACAGGTCAGCAGGTAAGAAGTACCGGTTGTGATGATGAATGCGGTGGAAGCTGCTAACAGCATGCCGCCGATGAATGCCGGAATAATCGTCGTGGTAGACAGGAAGGACATACCTGCGTCAATGTTGGTACCAAATAAAACGCTTCCGGTGAAGGCGATGATGCCGACGCACGGCATAACGATGAGCGCCATAACGCCCCATCCGATGATGGCGTTTCTGGCTGTCTTATCAGTCTTGGCAGCGGTCAGACGGGTATAGAAGTTCTGGTCGCCGGTCTCAAGAAGGATAAGCGGCAGGAAAGAACCGATCCAGATGATGATGTTGCGTCCGCCGAAGAAGGAAAGCTTATTCGGGTCGATTGCAGCTGCGGTGGCGGTGATGGACTCCCAGCCGCCTCCGGCTTTGAGGACAAACGGAACACCGACGATACAACAGGCAACGATTAGGAATGCGCTGACTGCATCTGTCCATGCAACGGAGAAAAGACCGCCGGTAACAGAGAGGATAATAATGATAATAGTTGCGATCACGGTAGAGGTTTTCGGATCAATACCGGTTGTAATATTTAAAACGTATCCAAATCCTTTGTACTGTGAAGCAATGATACCAGCCATACCGAAGAGGTTGATGACAGAACCTAGGATCCGGGTCTCAGCGCCGTATTTCTGCTGGAGAATCTGCGGTACGGTAAAACAATTGCTCTTTCGAATCTGCTTGTATACACACATATAGATGATACAGAAAACGATGAACGGGATAACCCACTGGATACCAGCCCAGTAGCCGTAGTTGTAAGCGAGCGAGTTGCCGCCGCCGGTGATGGTTCCGCTTCCGACGGAAGTCGCGAGCAGTGTTCCCATTAAGACGAACGGACCTAAGCTTCGACCGGCGAGTGCATAGTCTTCACTGCTTTTTATTTTTTTTGATGCCCAGGCGCCGATTCCAATCATAACACCAAAATAAACAATAACGAAAATCAACAGGTGAGGGGCAGTTTTAAGTTCCATAAATGTCATAGTCATTTCCTCCTTGCTGTAATGGTTCAGAATGCGTTTTATTTATTCTACATTCAGATAACTTTTCGCTTCATAGACGGTGCCCTCTTTCATGACAAAGGAGCAGTCGCGCAAGGCATCCTTGTCGGTGAGAAGATCCCGCTTCCATCCGGCGATATCGGCGTATTTGCCTTTTTCGATAGTGCCGGTGATGGAGTCAATTTCACAGATTTCTGCGTTATTTTTCGTGGCAGCCTGTAAGATACGGAAAGCATCCATGCCGCTCTCCATCATGCAGCGGAATTCCATGCCGCTTTCATAATTCTGGTAGGCAGCGACGAAATCGGTGCCGTAGCCCAGCTTGATGTGGCTGTCCACGATGATTTTCCGACCTTTCTGCATCCGTTCCTGATAAATTCCCAGCTTGCGCTGAAATTCCGGGGACTTCTGTGCCATTTTTTTCGGATCCGGATAAATCGCTTCATGGAACGGGCTGAAGGTAGGAACCAGATAGGTTCCGGTCTGTTCAAACATTTCGGCGGATTCTTCATCCATGAGGGAGCCGTGCTCGATTCCCGTGATACCGAAGCCCATCAGTTTTTTCATGAGGCGCGGTCCGTAGGCGTGAGCCGTGACCGGAATTCGGAGTTCTCTGGCGGTATCGAAAATCGCTTTAAATTCCGCATCATTTAACTGGATGTCGTCCGGATCATCATACGGAGTGGCAAATCCGCCGGTTGCCATGATTTTGATAAAATCGGCGCCGAGCTTTTTCTCCCGCCGGACCGCTGCCGTGAAGAAATCCGGTCCATTTCCAAGCCCGGAATACTGGTGTTCCATGAAATCGCAGAGAACCGGGTTGCTCCGGACGGTCTGCGTCATGTCCGCATGGCTTCCGGTTGTACCGAGAAGATGCGGGGCAACAACCAGGCGGGCGCCAGGGAGATATCCCTCGTTGATTGCCCGTTTGACGTCGAGTTCATAGGATTCCCGGAACCATCCCATTGAGCGGATAGTTGTGAAACCGCCGTGCAGGGCACGTTCGGCGGTGCAATAGGTGGCGAGTGTGCGGTAACCGTCGGAGTTGTAGATGGTATCGCTGTAGACATCGCGCCAGTTGAAAAATTCCGGGTGCATATGAGCGTCGATCATGCCGGGAGTCACGGTCAGGTGGCTTAAATCCAAGATTTCAGTTCCCTCCGGACATGGGAGGTTGCTGCCGACTTCTTCAATGTATTGGCCGTGGACCAGAATTTCTGCGTGTTCAAGAAAACGAGCTTCCAGTCCGGTATATAATTTTCCGCATAGAATTTTAATCCATTTATCCGACATGTACCTACCTCCTGTGTGTTCAATTTTGTAAAACAATTTTTAGATGAATGCACTCACTGAATATGTTCACTAAAAAAATACCACAGGTTCAGAGCAAAAGTCAATAATTAATCTGATAATTTGCTAATTTCATTTATTATAACAGAAATAGTTGAAAGAAAATGTAATATATGAATCAATATAGACAGAATACAGGATGTACAGAAGTCTGAACGATAGTTTATAGACAAAACACCGGAATGGAATTGTGATGAATGCCCAGCAGTTCCATTCCGGTATCTAAAAAGAAATTTCACGAAATTAAATCGGTTTTCTAATATATGAAAAGATGATTTCCCACCATTTTAATGCCTGGGTGTCGATATCAAACTGTCTGCGCCGCAGCAGCCAGTCCAGAAGCATTCCGCGGCTCGACTGGAGCATCAGATCATAGAAATCATATTCGTCTAAATCTGCCCGGATGGAATCTTCCTTCTGGCAGGCTTCAAACAGGGAATGATAAATCTGGTAGAGAGCGCGGCTTCCATCCGTCAGGGTGGATTCCTCCTGCTGATTCCGGAGGTTGTAGATATAGAGGCTCCGCAGGTTGCTGTAGCTGGAAACGGCTTTCTGGACGAAGAAATAAAAGCGGGCAAGCTTGTCCATGGCGGACAGATCCCTGTATTTTGCATGGGTACTCAGCTGCTCATAGAAGTTGACGTAGAGATCGTCCAACGGTTCCGCATTCTGCGCCGCCATCTCTTCTTTATTTTTAAAATAGCGGTAGATGGAGCCGACCGAGGTCTGAGCCGCATCCGCAATATCCTGGATGGTGACATCCTCAAATCCCTTTGTTTCAAAGAGATCAAGCGCACAGGTCAGGATGCGTTTCCGCGTTTCCAGCGCCTGCTGTTTTCGTTTGGTTAAATTTTCGCTCATATATGTCCATGCAGAAGCGCACCGTCTTCTGCCCCCTTCCTGAAATTCATGGTAAATAAGTATCCTGATTTTATTATATCGGATTTTGTGTAAATATGCCAATGAAAAAAGTGTAAAGTCAATTGAATTTATAGGATAAAATTCATATTTATGAAATAGCGGTGGCATGGAAACTTTGGAAAAACGCATCCCCCACCAGCGATAAACTCCGTTCTTTCCGTTTGACCAGACAGATACTTGAATGGATCTGCGGCTGGGTGATGATCCGGCGGATCAGGGCGGGATCGGAATTTAAACAGAGGGCAGATTCAGGCGCGAGCGCGATGCCCAGCCCTTCGGACGCCCATAAAAGGGCGGTTCTGGCATCGTCGGCAATGCAGACGATGTTCGGTTCCAGCGCCTGTTCTTCAAAATATCCCAGAATCAGCGGCTGCCAGCGGCGGTAAAGGATGAGCGGCGCGCGGGTGAGGGCGGAGAGAGGGAGAGACGCGGGTGTATGGCTTTTTTGTGGTTCGGATGCAGGAATATCAGTCAGGAGGGCATTCGGGCATTCCTGGTAATGGCTCCAGATCATTTCGCGCCCGATCGCCAGAAACGCCTCCGGCGGCAGTGTCTGCATCTCCAGCCCGGCTTTGGCAAATGGCGTCCGGATCACGGCGAGGTCGATCTGGTTGGAGTGAAGCAGATCGAGCAGGTGGTAGGAATTGGACTCATGGAGTTCAAACAGGGCTTTGGGATAGGATCGCCGGAATGGGGCAAGATAATGCCGGGTCACAAATTCGACGGCGGAGGAGATGATGCCAAGGCGCACAACGCCCTGAATCTCCTGTTTCTGTGCAGTCAGCTCCGTGCGGGCAGCCTGGCTCAGATCGAGGATCGCAAGCGCCCGGTCATAGAACGTCTTTCCAGCAGGTGTCAGTCGGATGCGGCGGGAACCGCGCTCAAACAGCGTCACACCCAGTTCTGCCTCCAGAAGCTTCATCTGGTGGCTGAGCGGCGGTTGTGAGATATTCAGTTTTTTGGCTGCCTGGGAAATATTTCCCTCGTTGACGATGGTGGTGAAGTAGGATAACTGGCGAAGTTCCATAAATGCTCCTTCCTGTTCGGATTCGTTGTAAAACTGTGTATACGGCAGATATATTATATAACAAAATCCGATAGAATAACAGGCGAACTATATTTTTTCGATATATATTCTATATTCGAATGGTATTTTTCAGGCTCCTTGAATTCTGGTATGATACATAAGCAGGTATATACTGGAAATTCCAGAGAAATAAAAGTGTAGCAATAATACGGAAGGGAGTGGGCAGAAATGAAAGAACTGCTGGATATGTTTCTGACGTTTGCCAGAATTGGAGGGTTTACCTTCGGCGGCGGATATGCGATGCTGCCGATGCTGCAGAAAGAGGTAGTCAATGGACGCCATTGGGCGACGGATGAAGAATTGATGGATTACTACGCGATTGGTCAGTGTACACCGGGTATCATCGCGGTCAACACGGCGACGTTTGTCGGTTATAAAAATCGGGGGATTCCGGGGGCAATTGCGGCGACACTGGGAGTCATTGCACCGTCGCTTGTCATCATTATGATTATCGCGGCGTTTATCTCGAACTTTATTGAACTTAGCTTTGTGAGCAGCGCCTTTGCAGGCATCCGCGCCTGCGTCTGTGTGCTGATCGGCAGTGCGGTTGTCAAACTGGCAAAGAAATCGCTGGTTGATAAAGGCGCGATCGCGATTGCGGCGGTTGTGTTTGTACTGTCACTGTTTACATCGGTTTCCCCGGCGCTTCTTGTTGTCGTGGCGGGTGCGATCGGGATTGTACTGAAGGGCGGAAAGGGGGAGAAGAAATGATGCTGATACTTGAATTATGCTTCCGCTTCTTCTGCTGCGGACTGTTTGCGATTGGAGGCGGACTGGCGACCCTCCCGTTCCTTTACAATATTTCCAAGGAGACGGGATGGTATACCTTTAATGATATTTCCAACATGATCGCTGTCTCCGAGTCCACACCGGGACCGATGGGAGTCAATATGGCGACCTACGTCGGCTTCCATATTAAGGGGATTCTCGGCGGACTGGCAGCGCCACTCTCACTGGTGCTTCCGTCGGTCATCATCATTGTGATTATCTCGAAGATTCTCGATAAATTTAAATCATCCGCGATCGTACAGAATGCGCTCTATGGACTTCGCGCGGCATCTACCGCCCTGATTGCGGCAGCCGGTATCGGCGTGGCAAAGATAGCGTTCCTCCATGTCGGCGAGGATGGCAGCCTGGTGCTTTCCAAGCTGTTTTCCATCATCAACTGGAAGGCGATCGTACTGGCGCTTGCGATCTGGTACGGCTTAGTCAAATGGAAAAAGCACCCGATCTTCTACATCGTGGCGGCGGCTGTGATTGGAATCGTGTTCCAGTTCCACTAGGGAAGATAGAAGAAAATAGAACCATTTCCAGAAGGGGTAGTGCAGTATCTGTATACTCTTTTGGGGTGGTTCTTTTTTTGTCATAGGAGGCTTCGACCTATGACAAAAAATGCTCCGTGGGATGCGCCAAGGCACATTTTTTGCTTATGGGACTTTCTTTATAAGAAAGCATGACAATAAAGTGAAATAATGATTAGAAACAGAATGAATAAAACTGAATTACACAACAATTACAAAAATATAATCAGATAAATAAAGAATAATATGGAAAATAATTAGAAATAATACTTGACAAAACAGAAATTATCTAGTAAAATAAAACCATCAAAAGAAACAGAGATAACCCCAACAAACGGTTACCATAGTTTCTAGGACGAAATAAGGAACAAGGAGGACGGTCCAATGGGATAGTTAGTTACTAAAAAACATGATCATGGTTTTAAAAACCGAATTTATCCAATAAATAAAAAGATAAAAATCGGTATCGATGGAATCCATCATCATACAATCTCTAAAAGAGTTTACATAGATACATGTAATCAAAGGAGGAGATTCATATGAAAGGAAGAGGTCCATAGCACATTTAAAACAAAATATAAAAGAAAGAGAGGTTATATAGTGAAACTTCGGGATATTTCATAAAAGAGCTGTCTGATGACGAGAAAGTCGGACAGCTCTTTTTTTGTTTCATAGAAAATCGAAGCAAGCGCAGCAGAAAGGTTGACGAATGAAGTCAAAAAGGATATTCTGGAGAATGAAAATTATATACATTACAAAATGAAGGGAATTGTTGGAGGTATCTATTTAAAATGAATGAAAACAACATGGTCATTAAAGACGCCAGAACACTGGGTCTGCCGAAGATGCTGCTTTTAGGTTTGCAGCATATGTTCGCGATGTTCGGCGCAACGATCCTGGTGCCGATTCTGGTCAATACCTATTTTGAGGGAGAGGGACTTTCGATTCAGGTAACGCTGATGTGTGCGGGTCTGGGAACACTGTTTTTCCATGCCTGCTCTAAGTTAAAGGTCCCGGCGTTCCTCGGTTCCTCGTTCGCATTCCTCGGTGGATTTGCGACGGTGGCAAACTTGGACAGCGGTATTTTTGCAGATATGACGATGGGTGAGAAATTGCCATATGCCTGCGGCGGTATCGTGGTAGCTGGTGCGCTGTACCTGATTCTGGCGCTGATCATCAAGCTGGCAGGCGTGGAGCGTGTCATGCACTATCTGCCGCCGGTTGTGACAGGTCCGATCATCATATGTATCGGTCTTTCGCTGGCGCCGTCCGCAATTGCCAACGCATCGACAAACTGGCTGATTGCGTTGATTGCGCTGGGAACCATCATCATTTTTAATATCTGGGGCAAGGGAATGTTCAAGATCATTCCGATTCTGATGGGCGTTGTGATCTCCTATGCAGCGGCGGCAGTTTTCCAGATGATGGGAATGACAAACCCGGACGGAAGTGCGATCCTGAATTTCTCAGAGGTAGCGACGGCTTCCTGGGTCGGACTTCCTCCGTTCCAGCTGTGCAAATTTGACCCGACGGCGGTCATGGTAATGGCGCCGATCGCGCTTGCGACGATGATGGAACATATCGGCGATATGTCGGCGATCTCCGCGACGGTCGGAGAAAATTTCCTTGCGGATCCGGGACTGCACCGGACGCTGGTCGGCGATGGTATCGCAACATCTCTGTCGGCACTCGTTGGCGGTCCTGCCAATACGACTTACGGTGAAAATACGGGCGTTCTGGAATTAAGCCGTGTTCATGACCCGCGTGTCATCCGGATTGCAGCTGTCTTTGCTGTGATTCTGAGCTTTATTCCGAAGATGGCAGAGGTCATCGGTTCGATGCCGTCTGCTATCATCGGCGGCGTTAGTTTCATGCTATACGGTATGATCTCCGCGATCGGTGTCCGCAACGTGGTCGAAAACCAGGTGGATTTAACCAAATCCCGGAATCTGGTAATCGCTGCGGTAATTCTGGTCTGCGGGCTGGGATTCTCCGACGGTCTGACCTTTGAGGCGGCAGGAACTTCGGTTACTCTGACAGGTCTTGCGATCGCAGCGATTGCGGGCGTTCTGCTCAACGTGATTCTTCCGGGTAATGATTACCAGTTCGGCAAGAATTTACAGGGCGACATCAACCGCGGTGTGGCGATCAATCCGAATCCGAAGAAACGGCAGGAATAAAAAATATAAAAATTTTCAGTCCTAAAATTGGGACGAACCATTTCAGATGTATAATCCGCCTGCATTTCCACATACTACCCATAAGACACACGATATGGCAAACGTGGTATGCAGGAGGAAGAATCATGAAAGCTACAGGAATTGTGAGAAGAATCGATGATCTGGGTCGCGTTGTCATCCCGAAAGAGATACGCCGGACGCTGCGCCTTCGGGAAGGGACGCCGCTTGAGATATTCACGGACCGCGAGGGCGAAATCATATTGAAAAAATATTCACCGATGGTGGAGCTGGCGGCATTTGCCGTGCAGTACGCGGAGGCGATGGCGCAGTCCACGGGGCTGATGGTCTGCATCGCGGACCGGGATCAGATCATCGCGGTATCCGGGGGACCAAAGAAGGAATATTACCAGAAGACGATCAGCCGGGCGCTGGAGCTGGCAGTCTCCGAACGTCAGAATATCTGTGCGGCGCGGGGAGAAAAAGCATTTATCCCGATTACCTCGGATGAGATGGAGGAGAGCAGCGCCGAGGTGATTGTGCCGATTTTGAGCGAGGGCGATGCGATCGGGGCGGTGATTCTCCTCAGCCGGGAGGCAAAGCAGGCGCTTGGAGGGGCGGAGATGAAGCTGGCGGCGACGGCAGCCGGATTTCTGGGACGTCAGATGGAAGGATAAAAAAGATAAATGAGATAAATCTGCCTGGAAACAGGCGGTGAGAGAAAAAAGAAGACGGGATCGATGGAAAACGTAAAGAGAGATAAAACTCCTGGGCGGTTGTCCATCGATCCTGTTTTTGATAGTCCTGTATTTGATAAAAACTGGTATTCGATATAACAGATATATCGAAAAACAGACGAAAGCGCAAGGAAGTTCACAGATACTCCATGATTTTTCACAGAAAAAACACAGCAAGGCGCACGACAAACGCATGAGTAAATAAATTGTGAACACGCCCCTTTTTTGTTAAAATTAAGAAAGAGAGGTTATATAGTGAAACTTCGAGATATTTCATAAAAGAGCTGTCTGATGACGAGAAAGTCGGACAGCTCTTCTTATGTTTAGCTTTTTATGTGTGCAGTGGAAAGGGTTCCGCTGTTATTTTTTTGCTTTGACACGGTCTCCGCGCTCTGGAAGCAGAAAGATACAGATTAAAGAACTGATAAACAGCATGCTTGGATAGAACAGAAGCGGCATGACCTCAAAGGCAGACAGTTCATAGCCCAGCTCATGAACCGCCGATAATGCTACCAGCATCTGAGCACCGTAAGGCAGGATTCCCTGGGAGATACAGGAAAAGGTATCCAGAAGGGAGGCTGTCTTTCTGGCACTGATGCCATAATCTTCAGAAATTTCCTTTGCAATAGGGTTGGCCATAACGATAGCTACTGTGTTATTGGCAGTTGCGATATCCAGCAGGGTAACTAAAAGGCCGACACCAAACTGACCGCCGCGTTTTCCGCGGAAGATGCGATGAATAACGTTAAGAAGAACATCGAAGCCACCGTTTTCACGGATCAGTGCGCACATAGCTGCAACTAAGATGGCAACCATACTGGTCTCAAACATGCCGGAAGTGCCGGAACCCATGTTGGTAAGCATTTCCCAGGGAGTAGTCTGGCCGGAGCCCAGCATAATGATGGCACCGGATACGATTCCGACTAACAGAACGACAAATACCTGAATACCGGCAATGCCGCCTGCTAATACCAGAAGATAGGGGATCAGCTGAATCAGGTTGTATGGTTTTATGATGGCAGCTCCCGGATCCTGATGGAAGGAAACGACCAGGATAAGTGCCAGGGAAGCGATGGCAGCCGGAAGTGCGATGCCGAAGTTCTCACGGAATTTATCCTTCATAGCACATCCCTGACCGTTGCAGGCTGCGATGGTTGTATCGGAGATGAAAGAGAGATTATCTCCAAACATGGCACCGCCGATGACAGATGCGACGCAAAGGGCCAGAGAGAAACCAGAGGTCTCAGATACGGCAGCGGCAATCGGAACGATCAGGGTGATGGTTCCAACGGAGGTTCCCATGGAGGTAGAGACAAAGCACGCTACCACAAAGAGAACAGCAACGGAAAAACGGGCCGGGATAAGAGACAGCATCAGATAAGCAACGCTTTCAGCACTGCTTCGTCCTACGACACCGACAAAGGTTCCGGCTGTCAGGAAGATGAGAAGCATGGTGATGATGTTCTTATCTCCGATGCCTTGCCCCATCAGCTCCAGTTTCCGGTCAAAGGAAAGAGAACGGTTCTGGAAACAGGCCGTCAGGATCGCAAGCATAAATGCGACAACAATCGGAATGTTGTAAAAGCCCATCGGGATCTTCATGATATATTCTGACCAGATTCCTAGCCCCAGATAAAAGATCAGAAATACAGCGATAGGCAGAAGGGAAGATAGTTTTTGCTTTTTCATAATAATTTTCAGCCTTTCTATATGTTTGCCGTAATAGGCCGGATATACATTATTTGATCTTACCATAAGAATGGGATTCAGGCAAGTAAAGAAGACAGTGTAACTGTAACGAAAAGGTTGACGAAAGCCTGTAAAAACAATATTCTGAAAGACGGAGAAAAGCATGCAAAAACGATAGAAAACATGATCGGAAAAGAGAAGTATGCTGAATAAGATGGAGGTATATCGGAAATGATATAAAAGCACAAGGGATTTCACAGATACTACACGGGTTTTCACCAAAAAATCACAGTGTGAAGTGCTTGCGTGTGCTTCAAACTATGATTTTGGCGATGCTTCGCATTTAAAATCGGAAAAATCTGCTGCCTAAACGGCATCGTACGGAATTTTCAGTTTAGAAAATTCCTATTTGCGAGTCGTAACGATTGTCGGTTCGGAATGTGAGGAAAAGTGCAAAAAACCTTGACAAAGCAAGGAGAAATGTATATAAATGTAAAGTAAGATTTGCGGGCATGTACGAAGAAAACTAAGAGGATTCATGTGCAAAGATATAAGCTAGGAGGAATATACGATGAACAAGACAGAATTAATCGCAGTTGTAGCTGAGAAAGCAGAGCTTTCCAAGAAAGACGCAGAGAAGGCAATCAAGGCTTTCACAGATGCAGTATCCGAGGAACTGGTTAAGGGCGGAAAGATTCAGCTGGTTGGCTTTGGTACTTTTGAGGTAGCTGAGAGAGCAGCTAGAGAGGGAAGAAACCCGAAGACCGGCGAGACCATGCCGATCGCAGCTTCCAAGACTCCGAAGTTCAAAGCTGGTAAAGCATTAAAGGATATGGTAAACGCATAATTATCTCAGACATATATGTGTGACAGACAGCCCTTCGTGATAAAATATCATGGAGGGCTTTAGTATTATAGGAGCGAAGGGATTCCGCCAGGATGAAAGTGCCCTGCAAGGGGCTATGGAAAGGAAAAATATGAGGCTAGATAAGTATTTGAAAGTGTCCCGCATCATCAAGAGAAGAACCGTAGCCAATGAAGCGTGTGACAGCGGACGAGTGATGCTGAATGATAAAGTGGCAAGAGCCAGCGCGGAGGTCAAGGTTGGGGATGTGATTGAAATTGCCTTCGGCAATAAATCGGTGAAGGTCCGCATTACAAGCGTACAGGAGACCATCCGCAAGGAAGATGCCAAAGAAATGTTTGAATACCTGTAAAAATCCAAGAGACGTCAGTAAAAGGCGCGGAGGACGAAATGCCAAGAAATATAGAGCGGGATGAAAAAGAGGCGATGCGCCGGAAAGAACAGCTGATGGAAGCTGGATTCAGGCTGTTTTCGCAATATGGGATCGAGAATGTCAGCTTACAAAGAGTGGCGGACGCTGCGGAAGTGGGCGTTGCGACCCTATATAACTATTATCAGACGAAGGTCAAGCTTGTGATAGCGATCAGCGGAAAAATCTGGGGCGATCTCTGGAAGAAGATTCTGGAAGAAAAGGGACCGGAGATATTTGAATCATTCACGGCGTATCAGTACATTGAGTTTTATACGGACCAGATCATCCGGATTTACCGGGAACGCCCGGAAATACTCCGGTTCAGTAATAACTATAAAAACTTTATCTCCCGGGAGAAAGTCAAGGGGGAAGCGCTGGCTGAACATCTGGATGTTTTGAAGCCGGCAGGAGCGCTGTATCATAAGTTCTATGAGCAGGCGAGGAGCGATAAAAGCATCCGGACCGATATCCCGGAGCAGCAGTTATTTACAAGCGTTGCGATTGCGATGCTGGCGGTGGCTGAGCGCTATGCACAGGGAATTGTGTGGGCGGACGATCACAAGGAAGACCACACGCAGGAACTGGAATTTTTAAAAGGAATGCTCCTGACATGGTGCAGAACCCCGGAGAACCTGGGAAAACAATGATATAAAGAAGGGAAATAAAAAAAGAAGTCAAGAGAATGAGGTGCCCCCTCAAAGTTAGACTTTTACGAGACGACTTCGGTCGTCTCGTTTTTCTTTATGCGCTTAAAAGAACAGATTCTGTCTTGAATTTGTGAGAGTTGATTATTATAATATAAATATAGTGACGACTCATTTGTGTATACACACTTTATGACGGATAATCAACATTTCGAGAATGAGAGGAAAAAGCGTATGAGAAGGAGAAAAAGAAGAATCCTGGCAGCAGGAATGGTGGTAGTGATAACGTGCAGTTCATATGGCTCTGTGCCTAGAGTTTATGCGAACACGAATTTTTATCAGATCAGGGAGATCGAGAGTTTATCGGAACAGGTTCTGTATCAGAAAGTTCCCTATGGCACCCGGTATCAGGATCTGGAGATGCCGGACAGCATAGACGTTTTTGTCAGCGGGGGGGGGCAAACCGAAGATGTGCCTGACGCAGGGAGCGATGAGAATGTAGCAGCGTTTGCCAACCGCACAAATGATGATGCCGTGCTGGAAAAGACGGACAGTGAAGAGAATGGAGAAAAAGAAGATACCGAAGGAAAAGATACCGAAGGAAAAGATGCCGGAGAGAATAGCAAAGACAAAAGCGAAGGTGGAGAGGGCTTAGAGAAAGCGGAATCCGGTTCAGGTGAACAGGGAGATTCTGGGAAAGATGGAAATTCGGCGGAAAATGGGGACTCTCAGGATGAAAATGCAAATCCGGGGAACGGTGAATCCGATGAGAAAGACGATTCCGGTAAGACAGATTCCGGTTCTTCGGGTGGAAATGCAGATTTGAATGAAGATGCCGATTCTTCGAATGGAAAAACGGATGAATCGAAGGAAGATGTCAAGACGGATGAGAAAACCGAGGAAGAGATTGACGAAAAGGAAGGTTTCTGGCGAAAAGTAAGGGTGCGCTGGGTTCTGGATGAAGAAGAGAGCCAGGCATCCCGTTATGATGGGGAAAATCCGGGCATCTACCTGTTCCGTGCAGAGCTGAAAAGCAGCAATTATGAGGTAGATGAGGACGAACTTCCGGTGATCCAGATCACGGTCCTGGAAGAAGAGCAGGTGAAAACAACGCTGGAATTTGTACCGTTGGAAGAATCGATCACCGATCAGATTCTCCCGCTTGGAAGCAAAGAATCCGATATCCAGTTCCCGGAGACTCTTACCGTGCGTGAGACGATGGGAGAAGAAACCACCGAGCGGACTTTGTCGGGTATCACGTGGAAACTGGATGCAGAAAACAGCGACTATTCTGAATTTCGGGGCGGACTGGCACCGGAGGACTATTTTGACCGCTTCGATGAGGACGGTGAACCAGAAGAAACTGAAGAAAAGACCTGGGAGGGCTACGATAAAGCCAATGAAGAATACAATGGGGCGATCTATACCTATATTCCGGTGATTCCGGAAAGCGAAGAGATACCGGAAGACACTGCTTTGCCGGAGATCCATGTGCAGGTGGGAGACGCGGGGATTGCGTTGTATGCAGATGAAGGAATCACGGGAAAAGGTACGAAAGAGTATCCCTATGTGATTTGTAATGTAAAACAGTGGTTTACTGTTATGGGTGAAAACCAAAAGAATCAATATAATGGAAATCAATCCTCTGGTGTAAGTAAATATATTAGATTGGGGGCTGATATCGATCTAAGCGGTGAGTCGTGGGAGTCAAGAACACTAACGGCTGGTTTAGATGGTAATGGATATGAGCTGAGTGGAATTTCGCAGCCGTTGTTTAATGTTTTGGCGGGAACTGTTAAAAATTTGATTTTGTCCAATGTGACCATTACGGGAGATGGAAAGCATGTAGGAGCGATTGCGAGAACTGTAGGTGCTGATTCGCAGATTGAAAATTGTTATATCAGTGGCAGTCTTGCTACTACAGGAAATTGTGCCGCAGGTGGATTAATTGGACAGGTTCAGTCGGGGACGCTGGAAATTCAAAATTGTATTGTTAATGCAGAGATTGAAAACAAAGATAATAATAATAGGGAGTCTTTAGCTGGAGGCTTGGTTGGTTCGGTTAAAGTGAAAAATGGCACGCAGTTGAATATTATGAACTGTATTGCAATGGGAAGTGTTTCGACAAATTCAGGTCGCGGTGCAGGTGGATTAGTTGGTGGACAAGGAAAAACAGTTACAATTAATAAGAGCGCAGCATTGCAAGAAGAGATTTCCACAAACAGTTCGCAATACTATGTAGATAGAATTTTTGGCTATTTCGGTGATTATCAAGTTCATGTAGTTGGTGGACGAAATTTCGCCTATCAGGGTATGAGGGTTAAATGTGGTGAAACCCTTCTTGATAAAGAGAATGATAAAGATAGAAAATGGCCAGAGTTGCATCGTGGCGAGAGTGTTTTCAAACCAGACCTTTTAACAACCAATTTCTGGAAAAACACGATTGGCTGGGGAAGTGATGCGGAAAACTGGGAATTTGCCGCTAATCAGCTTCCGACGCTAAAGATGCAAAGAGATAATAAAGAAGTAATTATATTCTCCGGCACAGACATACCAGAGTATCTTGAGGCAACCGAGATAAAAACAGGCTCAGTAAAGTCTGGAGAAACCGGAATCGCAGACGCGGAGATTACTTTTAAGAAGGGCAGCAGCGAGAAAAAGGTGAAAACGGATTCAGAAGGAACCTTTTGCATTGATCTTGCCAATGGAGACTATGACGTAACGATCAAAAAGACTGGATATCTTACGGTTAAGAAAAAAGTTACGATTTCGGATGCCGATCCAGAAGCTCTTGATTTCACCATGGAAACAAACCCGGTTTCCATGATTTCGGGACAAACGGTGACAGGAACTTTCCAGACAACAGATGCGGACACCGCCATGGCAGATGGAGAGATTGCGCTTACGTATACCGGAAATGAAGATTTACGGTTGGAGGATTTTAAACTTTCATCCGAGGAAGATGGAACGGCATATGACGGAGTTACACTTCTTGCAGTGAATACTGAAAATGGAACTAGCAGTATTAAGATTCAATTTGCTAAATCGCTGAATCTTGGCAATACGAATGAAATAACCTTATATGTCCATTACAAGGGAAGTTCGATTGGTTCGATTGTGCTGAAAAAAGAGGTAAACCTTGTTCGGCTTGCGGCACCTGAGAATGTCAAATGGGATGAGATAGTAAAAGGAAAGGCCGTCTGGCGTCCGGTTACGAATGCATTGGGTTATAAAGTACAGCTCTATAAGGATGGTTCAGCACTGGGGGGTCCGGTAACACTTGGGGCGGATACAGCTGGTTACGATTTTACCGCCCAGATTGCAGAGGGCGGAATCTATACGTTTGGAGTTCAAGCAACGGGAGATGGTTCAACCTATGGTGACAGCGAGGAGACGAAGAGTGGAAATTATGAATTTTCAGAGCAGACCTTAGAGGATGTCAAAACAGCGGCACGGGCAGCGCTGCAGGCGATGACAGTGACAAATGAGACAACAGCGAATGAAATTTTGCAGGTTGTACAGAACGTTATCACAAATCAAAAAATTCATGCGGACTGGTCCGCTGAAGAAGGGTTCCATCTAACACCAGCAACGGATGGCAAAGAACCGGGACAAAACGGAAGTATCACGGGAATGATTGTTTTGAGCGATACCTCTGAGGGCGCGTCAACAGAAACAATCGAAATAAATCTTCCAATCGCGGCGAAGTATGCAATTACCTTTGCATCCGGACGCCAGGATTCACAGGGAGATGCGCCGACCCTGGGAAATGCCGCAGCCGGAACTGTGATTACGCTTCCGGAGAATACCTTTAAGGTATATGGCATGAATTTTAAAGGCTGGAGTGACGGAAGTACTACATATGCCAGCGGTGCAGATTATACAATGCCAAATAGAAATGTAGCATTTAAGGCGGTATGGGTGCAGGATCAGTGGGATGGAATAACGGCTGTGGAACCGACCAAAGACGAACATGGTTATTATCAAATTAGTACAGGGGCAGAGCTTGCGTATTTTAGAAATACGAAGATTTCAAACTGGAAAGCGAAACTGATGTGCGATATTGATATGGGCGGTCACGAGTTTACTTCGATTCCTAATGCCGGAGCTGAATTTGATGGATGCGGACATATGATTCGAGGCTTGAATGCGGTCGGCGAAGTTTATGTGGGATTGTTTCGAGCAATTTCTTCGAATTGTGAAATTAAGAATCTGACCATAGAAAATGCGGTGGTTAAAGCTTCCCGCGATGGGGCGAGAGTCGGCATCCTGGTTGGTGATGTATATGGTTCTCTGACGGTAGAAAATTGTTACGTCAGTGGAACAATCGAAACTGCAGATGGAACGAATAAGATTGAATCGGCAGGTGGTTTGATTGGAAATGTAAGGGGGAAGTATAATTATTCGGTAAATATTAAGTCCTGCTATGCAGATGCTGAAATCAAGGGAACCGCCAGCAGTGGCTTTGCAGGTGGTTTGGTTGGTTGGACCGGTGGAAGTACAACAATTGACAACAGCTATGCAGTTGTGGATATGGACGTTGAAGCGGGAAATTCTATTGGCGGACTGGTAGGATGCGGAAATGACAGTAAAGTAAAGATCTCCCACAGCTACGCGGCAGGCGAAGCTCTGCCCAAAAATCCCATTGGCGCATCCGTGGCAGGCATTTCCGCCAACGGTTCGATTTCCTCTTGTGTCAGCATTTTCCCGGAGATGCGATCGCTCAACCGGATTGGCGGAACAACGGGAAGCTGCCGGGATAACTACGGCTTTGCCGGCACAGTTGCGAGAAAATCAGATGGAACGATTTTGACCCCGGATCCAGATACGATGGGGGCAGACAAGCTATATGGAGCGGACGCAACGGCGGAAGACCTGAAAGATCCGGAATTTTATAAAAAGCTGGGCTGGAATTTTGATTCTACCTGGACGATGGATTCAACCGGCGAGTATGCTTTCCCGATTCTGAAAAACCAGACTTTACGTCCGGATCTGACGCTGGATCTGACACCTTCGGTTACCGGAATTACGCTGGATAAGACCAATGAGACGATTTACCCGAGAGGAAGCGTCCGGCTCACTGCGACCGTCGATGTGGTAAACGGAGCGTCCAGAGATGTGGTGTGGAAAAGCAGTAATCCGGCAGTCAAGGTAGAGGATGGACTGGTAACTGCTGCGGATGTGGCAGAAGCGGGAACCTATACGATCACAGCCACCAGCGCGGCGGATCCTTCCAAGCAGGCAGAATGCCAGCTGACAGTTGATACGGCGGAACACACAGTTACAGTAGAACGGGAGAATACGATAAACTCTCCGAATGCAGTCGTGAAAGCCTATGCATCTCTGGAAGATGCAACAAATGGAATAAATCCGATTTCTACGACAGGTAGTGAAACTGGTACATTTACATTTCCACGGAAAGCCGGAGAAAAAGTTTACCTTGCATTTACGGGTCTGGATTCAGGAGATGTCGTAAGCGAAGTAACAATTACCGATGCAAATGGTTCAAAGGTGAATGCGACAATTTGCAATCTGGAGAATCCGACGGTGTATTGCTTTACGATGCCGTGTTCAGATGCCTCTGTACAGGTTTCCTATGCGGAAAATATGAACGCATACCAGTATACCTGGTTCGTAGGACAGGAGTGGGGTACATGGGGAACAACGGCAGCCTTTGAAACCAGAGAGTGGAGCGGAGGGGAACATATTGGCTCTCTGAAAGTAACAAATATTATCAGTGGCAAGCTGTTTAAAGAATTTAATATAAAGTCGATGTCGATCTATAAGAAAGGTTCATTTACACCGAACCAAGTAGCTAGCCGATCAGACCTTAAGGAAAACGGTGATTATTGTGTTGAATGCGATGATGCAACCGGTCTCCCGACTCTCTATGTATACTTAGAGGGACCGGGTATGGTAGTTGTGGATATCGAGGTTCAGGATGATCCGAATGCAGTATTTTCAATTACGCAGAAGCCGGAAAGCAGTTCTTATTATACGCTGGACAAGACTCAGGCAAAAGCCGGGGAGCTGGTAACGGCGACCCTGACAGATGCAGGTGTTGAGCGGATGAAGGGGATGCAGAACAAGAATGCATGCTTAACATACAGCGGTGGTTTACTTATAGTTGTTTACCCGCCGAAATTTACCGAATCCGGCGGCAAATGGACCGCTTCCTTTAAGATGCCGGCGCAGGATGTTGAGACACATGTGTATTTTGGGGACAAAGATAAGGTTACACTGAATGGTACGGATAAAGAGGTTGATTACGATGGAACGCCGAAGTCTGTGGGGGATGGAATTCAGGCAACGATAGGTGAATATGATCTTTCGGAACAGTTTCAGGGTCAGTATGAGGTTCACTATGAAGGTGTGAACGGAACCGTTTATTCCAGCATGACACCGCCGACCAATGCGGGAACGTATTCCTGTAGGATTAAGATTCCGGACAGTAACGTAAATTATATGAGTGATCCGATTACAGTGCGCCTGACGATCAAAAAAATAGGAACAAAGACCCCGAAAGCACCCCAGGCAGCAGCGTGGACAGACACCAGCGTGACCCTGAAAGCACCGTCTGCATTTGTGGATGGAACTGCGATTCCGGCGGGATATGAACTGGAATACTGCGCGGATCAGGGAGAATGGCAGGATTCACCGGTATTTACCGGGCTGACACCGGAAACAACTTACAAGTTCTATGTGAGACTCAAAGAGGGTGTCAATACGACGGCATCCGCAGCCAGCGAGGCGGTCGCGGTCCAGACAAAGAAAGCATCGTCTGCCCCGTCCAATCCGACGAAACCGGATCCATCGAATCCGACCCCGTCTACTCCAGGCAATCCGCAGGGAACGGCCACTTCCAGCCGCGACAGAAGTACCAGCACATGGGTAAAAGAGAGTGCCGGATGGCGCTACCGCCTGTCAAACGGCACGTATCTGTCCGGAAGTCTGGTTCTGGATCCGGTGACCGGCAGACAGGTTGAACAGGTTGTGTGGAAACAGCTCCGGGGCGCATGGTGGGCGTTTGGAGCCGATGGATATATCCGGACGGGCTGGGTCTATGATTACAGCGCAGGCAAATGGTACTATGTGGACGAAAACACAGGCATGCGGACGGGCTGGTATCTGGATCCGCAGGACGGCAGATGGTATTATCTGGATCCGACAACGGGAGAGATGCTGACGGAGTGGCAGCTGATTCCGGATTTAGGCTATGTATACTTAAATCCGTATGCACCGCAGCCGACCTGGGCGTATAGTGAAGAATTAAAAACCTGGGTTTACATGGAGGACGCAGGACGTCCATACGGCTCCCTTTATATGGCTGAGTGGACACCGGACGGCTATTATGTAAATGCAGACGGTGTCTGGGAACCGGCCAGATAATCATTCATAAACCTGAAAACCTCCCAATATATTTAACAGTAGGCAGCTATAGGTTGGAAATATTGGGAGGTTTTTTGCATGGAAGAAAAATTGAATGCCAGACCTCACAAGCTGGAGCTTCTGAACCGGGAAAAGGGGAGTGTGACGGGGATCCAGGATGTGGTGTCATTTGATGAGAACCAGATGATTCTCGATACAGACATGGGGCTTCTGACGGTGCGTGGGAAGGCGCTGCATGTGAGTCGTCTGACACTGGAAAAGGGCGAAGTGGATATTGAGGGCGAGTTTGAGAGCTTTTCGTATTCTTCCAACGAGTCCCGCCGGAAATCGCAGGAGTCGTTCTTTGGACGGCTGTTCCGTTAGGCGGTGGCGGATGAGCGGGACGGTAAGAGGGGAAATATGGCTGCTTGGCGGCAGTGTGTGTACGGGAATCGCGCTGATGATGATGTATGACGGGCTTAGGATCTTCCGGTGGCTGGTACGGCACAGCTCATTTTGGACAGGCATGGAGGATGCGGCGTATTGGCTCTTTGCCAGCTTTGCGACGTTCCGGCTTTTGTTCGGGCAGAATGACGGAGTTCTGCGCGGCTATGCGGTGGCGGGCGTGCTGGGCGGCATGGTGTTTTATGACCGGACGGGCAGCCGTCTTTTGTTTGCGGTATTGAAAAAATGCAGCAGATGGATTAGAATAAAAGGAAGAGGCAAAAAAAGCCAGAAGACCGGAAAGGAACATACAACAAGGGGACAGGCAGAGAATCTGGAAAGGAAGTGAGATGAAGGTGCGTAGACAGATGTCAGAAGGCAGACCGGGTGGAAATGCACGGAAAAAGAAAAAGGACAATTTAAACAACCGGATGGCGCTTGTGGGCGTTACGATGGTAGTGCTGAGTCTGGCGGCTGCCGTGCACATCAAGGGCATCGATCTCAAGGAAAAGGATAAGAGCTATTCAATTCGAGAGGAAAATCTGGAGGCGCAGGTTGCGAAAGAAGAAGAACGTGCCAAACAGCTTGAGGAATACCGGGTATACGTGCAGACCAAGCAGTATATCGAGAAGGTAGCGAAGGAGAAGCTGGGACTTGTAAACCGCAATGAGATCCTGCTCAAACCGTCCAATTCGAATTAGGCTTGCGGTGCATCATAGAATGTCCGGGGCATGCCACACAGGGGAGCAGCATTCCTGGATGTGTCGGAAAATGTCGAAGTTTTCCCTGATTTTGCTCCGTCCGTTTGACAAATATTTCCCTCCAGCCTGTATATAATGGCGTTATACAGGTTAGGAGGGATTTTTGTGCTTAAACGGAGAACTTTACATAGAGATATGGCGGATGTCAACGTCTACACGGCAAGACGTTTAAAGAGCATGGCACTGTCACTGGGTGGTCTGGCGCAGGCGTTTGCGGATGAGATCGGCGGGCAGGGGCATCTGACGAAGGAGGACGGACTGGCGGCAATGCAGACGGCGGCGTCGGCGGTATGCGGCGATTGTACACGGTGCAACCTGTATTATGGCAGCCGCCGGGACGACAGTTATTATCTCTATTATCTGCTTCGGACGTTCGAGCAGAAAGGGAAAATCGACCTGGAGGACATGCCTCGCCTGTTTCATGAGATCTGTTCCCAGAGAGAGGCATATTTGCGGGAATTGAACCGGAGCCTCGGCCGGGCGACGATGAATCTGGGGTGGAAAAACCGTTTTCTGGAAAGCCGGGATGCGGTGATCGTCCAGTTCCGGGAGCTGGCGGCGATTTTGGAGGAATTTTCCAACCAGATGGAGCAGGCGTCGGATGTGACGGCATCCTGGGAGGAGATGCTTTCGGGGATACTTCGCAGAAGCCATCTGCGCGTGGACAACATGCTGGTGCTTCAATATGAAAATCAGCAGAAGGAGGCGTTTCTCACACTCCGCAGCGTCAATGGGCGATGTATGACGGCGCGGGATGTGGCGGAACTTCTGGGACGCGCGATCGCCGGAAGCCACTGGAGTGTGGCGAAGGACAGCAAAAGCCTTATCACCCGCAATGCGGCGACCTTCCGTTTTGTGGAAGAAGGTAAATACCGGATGGTGTACGGCATGGCGTGCAGCCCCAGGGAGGGAGAACCGATTTCAGGCGACACATGCACGGTGCAGACCGGGCTTCCGGGGCAGGTGATTATGAGCCTGTCGGACGGCATGGGAAGCGGCAGAAGCGCCAGCGAGGACAGCGAGAAGGTCATTGAGCTGACCCAGCGCCTGCTGGAGACGGGATTTTCGGCGCGATCGGCGCTCAAATTGGTAAATACGGTGCTTCTGCTGGCGGGTACGGAGCAGAATCCGGCAACAATCGATCTATGTTGTATCGATCTGGGGACAGGTGTGCTGGAAGCGATGAAGCTGGGCGCGGTGCCGACCTTTATTCTGGGGCGTGAGGGTGTTGAGTTTCTGGAAGCAGGCGGGCTGCCGATGGGAATTGTACAGAACGCGGAGCCGGTTCTGATGTCGCGGAAAATGTGGGACGGCGAAAAAATCATTATGATAAGCGACGGTATTCTCGAAGCGATGCCGGGGGAACACAAGGAAGAGACGTTCATGGAATTTATATCAAACCTTTCCGGCGGCAACCCGCAGGAATTGGCAGAACAGATCCTGGCGTTTGCGTCCGGGCTTTCGGACGGGGGTGTGGTGGATGACTGCACCGTGTTGGTCGGGACGGTGCTGGAACGTGGGTAGTTACTGTTTACGGGTAGGCACTTTTGGAACCGAAAGTGCCGTAAGAAAACGTGGTGGCAGCAGGAATTTGCCGTATTTAAATGCGAAGCCACGGCAAATTCCGTTACTGGGCACGTATGCGTGAACAGTAACGTAGAATCTGGCAGGTTGAGAAATAAGAGGAGATCCGTTATACTGTGAAGGTACGGAACAGTAGTTACGAGTGGATGTTAAGAGGGATAAAAAGAAATATAAAAGAATGCAGAAACAAACAGAAATTTATATGAGACAAAATCATATGGCCAGGCCGGGGGATGGCGTTCTGGTCGGTTTATCCGGGGGAGCGGATTCCGTCGGTCTTTTGCTGGTGCTCTGGAAGCTGCGGGAGACGTTTCAGATTTCCCTGCGGGCGCTCCATGTCCATCACGGGCTGCGCGGCGCGGAGGCGGATAGAGATGCGGCATTTTCACGGATGCTGTGTGAACGGCTGGAAGTTCCTTTTTATGAGTTCCGTATCGATGCGGCGAAAGAGGCGCTTGACCGGAAATGTTCCGTCGAGGAGGCGGGACGGCAGGCGCGGTACCGCCTGTATGAGGAGACGGCGCTTGCGTGGGAGAAAGAGATGTGTCCGGATTTGACATCGGAGAATGCGGGGGGGAAAGAGGCGGTAGCCGCCCGGGTTCATATCGCCACCGCCCACCATGCGGATGATAACGCGGAAACGGTTCTTTTTAACCTGTTCCGCGGAAGCGGTCTGACCGGGCTTTCCGGCATTGCTCCGGTGCGGGGGCGCATCATCCGTCCTCTTCTCTGGGCGCAGCGAAGCGAGATTCAGACCTGGCTGCGGCAGCAGGGACAGGACTGGGTCGAGGACTCGACGAACCAGGAGAGTGAATACAGCCGCAATTGGCTTCGGAATGAACTGCTTCCGGCGGTAGAAGAGCGCCTGAATGCACAGGCAGTCCGTCATATCGACCAGGCGGGCAGACGCATCCGGCAGGCAGATGCCTATCTGGAAGAGGTGGCAGAGGAATGGCTTCAAAAGCATGCACCGGACGGAAAAGCGGATGCAGGAGCGCTGGCAGAGCAGGCGGAGATTGTGCAGGGTTATATCGTGCGGCGGCTGTTTTTAAAGAGCAAAATGCCGCTCCGGGACGTGACGGAGACGCATGTGCAGGCGGTTCGGGAACTTCTGTACCAGGGAACCGGAAAGAGTATTTCGCTGCCGCATGGGTTCCGGGCGGTAAATATATATGGATTTCTTGAAGTGCGCCCGCTTAGTCATCCAGGGGAAAGAAAAGGGGGTTTGCTTCCGGGCATCCAGAATGAGAATCTTTTGCAGATGCATACTTTCCCCTGTGAAAATGGGGATGAATTTCCGAAAAACCAGTATACGAAATGGTTTGACTATGATAAAATAAAAGGTACCTTATCGCTGAGACACCGGCAGCCGGGGGACTACCTGACACTGCCGTCCGGCGGTCGGAAGACGCTGAAATCCTGGATGATCGATGAGAAAATTCCGAGACAGGAGCGGGAGGAAATCTGGCTTCTGGCGGAAGAAAAACATATCCTGTGGATAGTGGGGCACCGGATCAGCGCATATTATAAGATAACAGAACAGACAAAAACCATCCTTGAGGTGGAATTTAACGGAGGAAAAAGCAGTGGCTGATAAGATTCGTGTATTATTAACGGAAGAAGAAGTAAACAAGAAGATCAGTGAAGTGGCAGCACAGATCAACAAAGATTATGAGGGAAAGGAAGTCCACCTGATCTGTATCTTAAAGGGCGGCGTATTCTTTACCTGCGAACTGGCAAAACGCCTGACTATTCCGGTTTCCCTGGATTTCATGTCTGTATCCAGCTATGGTTCTGACACCAAGTCAAGCGGTGTGGTAAAGATTATCAAGGATCTGGACGAGCCGCTGGAGGGCAAGAATGTCATCATCGTGGAGGATATCATCGATTCCGGACGCACCCTGGCATATCTGATCGAGGTATTAAAACAGAGAAATCCGAAAAATATCGAGCTGTGCACCCTGCTTGACAAGCCGGAGCGCCGTGTAAAAAAACAGGTTCAGGTTAAATATACCTGCTTTACAATCCCGGATGAGTTTGTCGTAGGTTACGGCCTGGATTACGATCAGAAATACCGCAACCTGCCGTACATCGGTGTTGTGGAAGTATAAGGAGGAAGCCAGTTGAAACAACGTCAGTCGATGGGAGGCGTGGGGCTTCTGATCCTCATGCTGCTTGTTATCATGTTTTTCTCGTTGAAGGTTCCTGGAATGGCGACGGAGCGGGAATTAAGCTATCCGGAGTTCATGGTATATCTGGAAAATAAGACCGTAGAGAGCGCACAGATCCGCCCGAACCGCGAGGTGCCGACCGGTGAGGTTGTTTTTGAGACAACCTCCGGTGACCGGGAGGAGTTCAATGTGCTGGATGTGAAGGAAGTAGAGATGGCGCTGCGCAAGGCGGGGGTTCCGTACACGACCACCAGCGTCCGCCAGGACAGCTATTTTATGACGGTGATCTTGCCGATCGCTTTGTCCGCAGGCGTCCTGATCTTCCTGTTTATGTTTATCAATTCCCGTTCCGGCGGCGGGGCAAATGCCAAGATGATGAATTTTGGACGCAGCCGTGCCCGGATGGTATCGACCAGCAAGGTCAACTTTACCAAAGTTGCCGGTCTGGAAGAGGAGAAAGAGGAACTGGAGGAGATCGTAGATTTCCTGAAAAACCCGCAGAAATACACCGGTGTCGGAGCGCGCATCCCGAAGGGCGTGATCCTAGTCGGACCTCCGGGAACTGGTAAAACCTTGCTTGCTAAGGCCGTAGCGGGCGAGGCGGGTGTCCCGTTCTTCTCGATTTCCGGTTCGGATTTTGTTGAAATGTTCGTCGGTGTTGGCGCATCCCGTGTCCGCGACCTGTTTGAGGAAGCCAAAAAAAATGCCCCGTGTATCGTCTTTATCGATGAGATCGATGCGGTTGCCAGACAGCGTGGTACCGGCATGGGTGGCGGTCACGACGAGCGCGAGCAGACGCTCAATCAGCTTTTAGTTGAGATGGATGGTTTCGGCGTCAATGAGGGCATCATTGTCATGGCGGCGACGAACCGTGTGGATATTCTCGATCCGGCGATTCTGCGGCCGGGCAGATTTGACCGAAAGGTGGCAGTCGGACGACCAGACGTCAAGGGTCGCGAGGAGATTCTCGGCGTCCATACGAAGGAAAAACCGCTGGGCGAGGATGTGGATTTACACCGCATCGCGCAGACAACCGCTGGATTTACCGGAGCCGATCTGGAAAACCTGATGAATGAGGCGGCGATCAATACCGCAAAAGAGGGACGTAAGTTCCTGACCCAGACGGATATTGAGAAAGCCTTTATTAAAGTGGGAATCGGCGCTGAGAAGCGCAGCAAGGTGATTTCCGAGAAAGATAAGAAGATTACCGCATACCATGAGGCGGGTCATGCGATTCTGTTCCATGTCCTCCCGGATGTGGGACCGGTTCATACCGTTTCGATCATTCCGACCGGCGTTGGTGCGGCAGGCTATACGATGCCGCTTCCGGAGCAGGATGAGCTTCATATGACGAAGGGCAGAATGCTTCAAAATATCATGGTTTCGCTGGGCGGACGAATCGCCGAGGAGATTATCTTTGACGACATCACGACCGGCGCTTCCCAGGATATCAAGCAGGCGACCTCGATGGCGCGCGCGATGGTAACCGAGTACGGTATGTCAGAGAAGCTGGGCATGATCAACTACGGCGGCGACAACAACGAGGTCTTTATTGGCCGCGACCTGGCGCATACGAGAACCTACAGCGAGGAAGTGGCGAGCGAGATCGACAGCGAGGTAAAGCGCATCATCGATGAGTGCTACGCCAAGGCAAAACGGATCATTCTCGATCACGAGGATGTCCTTCATTCCTGCTGTGCCCTGCTGATGGAGAAAGAGAAGATCGGTCAGGCTGAGTTTGAAGCGCTGTTCCAGGATGGAGAAAAGCCGTCAGGGGAAGTTGAAACTCCGGTGATAGAAGCATAAAAAGTTCAAAGCATGAAACAGGTCTGCAAATAAGCCTGAAAAAAGGTGCCAGTCAGCTGCCAGAATGTGCGGGAGACATCCCGGACAGCCATCGGATAGATGGAAATGGCAGTGGTGGCACCTTCTTTTATGCAAATTTCAGGCGGATTTTGCTGGACATTTCGGGAGAGAGTGTTGATTTGCACAAAAAAGAAATCGAAATAAAACGATGTTTGTGCACACTTATTTCCGCTCCTATGCTATTATAATAGACGTAACCCCCCCAATACATTATATAGTTTTTGCTACACCCCATAAAAACGAAATACCTTCTCCTAAAAAGGCCAGCTTACCCCGCTGGCCTTTTTACTTTTCCGGAAACATGGCTGAAAAGACGGGAGATATTCTGTTCTTCTTGTGCAATATCTGAAAATCAGATAGAATAAAAGAAGAAGGCGAGGGAGTGATAAGTGTGATTGACAGAGAAGCGCTGTTTTGCGATGAAACAAAGGATTACAGGAATCCCTATGAGCCTGACGCCGGGGATACAGTCTGTCTGAGACTGCGGACGGCCAGGGACAATGCGGATTCTGTTTTTTATATAGAACCGGAGACGAAAATCCGAAGGAGAATGAAGCGGATCTGCACAGAGGGCTGCTTTGACTACTACGAAATCTGCGTGGAGATCGACGAGGAACCGGTTTCCTACTATTTTGAGATACGCCTGGGCAGTGAAATCTGCTTTTACAACCGTCTGGGAGCGGAGAATCAGGCGGAGGCCACCTATGCGTTCCGGATTATTCCGGGGTTCCATGTGCCGGAGTGGGTGCAGGGAGCCGTCATGTACCAGATTTATGTGGATCGTTTCCGCAACGGAGATCCCACCAATGATGTGGAGACCAACGAATATATTTATATAGGAAGCCCGGTGCAGCGGGTGGAAGACTGGGACGAGCTTCCCGGGACGCTGGATGTGGGGCGCTTTTACGGGGGCGATTTACAGGGAGTCTGGGATAAGCTTGACTACCTGAAGGGCCTGGGGGTGGAGTGTATTTATCTGAATCCCGTCTTTGTGTCGCCCTCCAACCACAAGTATGACTGCCAGGATTATGAACACATTGATCCCCACTATGGAGTGATCGAGGAGGATATGGATCTTCTGGTGGCTTCCGACGCCATGGACAACGATATGGCGGGAAAATATGCGGCCAGGACGGCGGACGAGGCCAATTTAAAGGCCAGCGATGAGTTTTTCGCAGCGTTTATCACGGCGGCCCACCAGAAAGGAATCCGGGTTATAATCGATGGAGTGTTCAACCACTGCGGCTCTTTTAACAAGTGGATGGACGCGGAGCTGATTTATCAGCATGAGGGCAATTATGAGCCGGGGGCCTATGTGTCGGCTGACAGCCCCTACCGCAGCTATTTTAAGTTTAACAATCAGGACGGCTGGCCCTTTAACGACAGCTACGACGGCTGGTGGGGCTTTTCCACGCTTCCGAAGCTGAACTATGAGGAGTCGGAGGAGCTGTGCCAGGCGGTGATGCGGGTGGCTGAGAAATGGGTCTCTCCGCCTTTTGGAGCGGATGGGTGGCGTCTCGACGTGGCGGCTGACCTGGGGCGCAGCAGCGAGTTCAACCACCGGTTCTGGCAGCGGTTCCGGGATGCGGTAAAAAAGGCCAACCCTCAGGCGGTGATTTTAGCAGAGCACTACGGAGATCCGTCTCCCTGGCTGGACGGAAGCCAGTGGGATACGGTTATGAACTACGATGCGTTTATGGAGCCGGTTTCCTGGTTCCTGACAGGGATGGAAAAGCACAGCGACGAGTTTAACGAGAAGCTTCTGGGAAATGGAACGACCTTTTTTGACATCATGCGCTACCACATGTGCCGGATGCAGCCCCAGTCTGTTTACAGCGCTATGAACGAGCTTTCCAACCATGACCATTCCCGGTTTATGACCAGGACGAACCGCAGGACAGGGCGGCTGGATTCGGCTGGATCTGAGGCGGCTTCGGAGGGAATCAGCTATGGCACGTTCAGACAGGGCGTTGTGATGCTGATGACCTGGCCGGGGGCGCCCACGCTGTACTATGGAGACGAGACAGGACTCTGCGGCTGGACGGATCCGGACTGCAGGAGAACCTACCCCTGGGGCCGGGAGGATCAGGAGCTGATAGAATTTCACCGGTATATGACCAGGATTCACAGACGCCACCCTGCCTTTTGCACAGGTTCTGTAAAACGCCTTCTGGCTGAACAGGATTTGATTGCCTATGCCCGTGTGTCGGAGGGCTGGACCGCCGGAAAAGCAGAGCTGGAAAACGGCGAGATGAAGCGGCAGAGAGAGAGCCGCGGAGTGACGATTGTCAACACCTCGGAAGAAGAGCGGGCCGTGAGAATTCCCGTGTGGCTGGCAGGCATTACAGACAGCATGGAGCTTCGCCGCTGTATGCTCACCTACGAGGAGGGATACAATGCCGGACAGGTGCTTTACCCTGTGAAAGACGGAGTGCTGGAGATTACTCTTCCGCCCAGAGGGGCGGCTGTTCTGACAGCAGAGAGGAAAATACAGCCGGATTTTCGCTTGAAATAGAAATTTCATGCAATTCTGTAAAAATTATTTTTTGAAATATGCTTGATTTTTTCGTCAAAATATGATATTATCTAACACGGTTACAAACCGTATGGATGGGTTCCCGAGTGGCCAAAGGGGGCAGACTGTAAATCTGTTGCGACACGCTTCGGTGGTTCGAATCCACCTCCATCCATTGCAGTGTGAGAGCGCTGCTTCTCAGAGTGGAAATCACTCATAAGAGATGCCGCAGTGGCGGAACTGGCAGACGCACAGGACTTAAAATCCTGCGAGGGTTAAACTTCGTACCGGTTCGATTCCGGTCTGCGGCATTACAGAGAGTCTTGAGAAATCAAGGCTCTTTTTTCGTTTCCGGAAGAGCTTCTGGGGAGCATTCATGTCGAAACCAGTCCCTTTTGGCGCGCTGCTGTCTTTTTCCTCAGGTTTTTCTGCGTTCTTGAATATCCCTTTTTAAAAACAGTCATAGATTCCAAACTTCATTGCATACAATAAATAGCAAAGGAGTGATAGCATGTCTAATTATCAGCGGTTAATATCATATATCTATACATATGAGAGCGGACTGAAAGGCAAAAATGTGGGGTTTGCCAAGCTGGAGACAAGAAACAGCCAGTGCCGTCTGACTGTAAATGTAAAAAAGGTTGTTCCGGTGGGAAGCCCCTTGGGGGTGTATCTGCTGTCGGGAGATGGGGAGCAGAGAATCGGAACGCTGTTTTCCAGAAACGGGGCGGGAGAATTCCGCGCGCTTTTAAACGCGGATCGGGTAGAGGGAAGCGGCAGGCCCCTGCAGGAGTTTTTTGGCCTTTCCATTCATGAGGCGGAGAATGCAGGCCATTCCTACACAACCATTTGGGAGGATGCGGCGATGAACGCTGCTGAGGCGGTGAAGAAAGAGGAGAAAAACGCTGACAGAAGCCAGGAAAAGCTTCAAAGCCGGCAGGAAGAGGAGCGGGCGGACCAGGCAGAAGAAATAGGACCGGAAAGCGAAGCGGAGGAAGCGCTGGAAAAGCAAGAGAAAGAGGCCGGGCGTCCAGAGAAGGAAGAACAGAAGCCAGAAGCGGAGAAGCCGGAGGAAGAAGAGGAAGAAATAAAACCGGTAGAGGAAAAAGTAGAGGGGGAAGAGGAGAAAAGAGAAGCGGAAGAGGAGAAAACAGCAGCAAAAGAGGAGAAAACAACAGCGGAAGAGGTCCAGTCCAGGGCAGAACAGGAGAAGGAAGAGGAAGAAACAAAACGGGAGACAGAGGAGAAAAACAAGCGGGCAAAGGGGGAGGAGCCAGAAGAAGAGACAAAAAGAGTCAATGTGGAAGCGGCACAGACAACGCCGGAAAGAGCGGGAAAAACAGACGAAGCAGGGGAGCAGGAGAAAAACAGTATACGGGAGAGGCTGCTTTGCCAGAATACTCTGCCGTCCATCCGGACAGTTTCTTCCCATGCGCTGTCTGGAACAGGAGCCGGAACAGAGGCTATGACGGAAGGCAAAACAGACGCTATGACGGAAGCCAGAACGGAAGCCAGGACAGACCGGCGAAGCGCCCGCCCGCGTTCGCGCCGCAGACTGGACGGGGGAATGAGCGCCAGAGAGTGGGCGGAAAACCTGGCGGCTCCAAGAGGCCTTAACCGGGACTGCAAAACGGAAGCTACCATAAAAGCGGACGACAGAGCGTTTATTCCTCTTCACGAGCTGGACGACGGATGCAGCCACCAGAGAATGTGGGCCAGACTGAGACGGAAGTACCCTAAAATACTGGCTTTTGACTATGAACCTGGCTGTGAAATTTTGACGATCAAACCCCAGGATATCGGTCTTCTTCCCAGAGAGGCCTGGATTTTTGGGAATAACAGTTTTCTGCTCCACGGGTACTACAGCTATCGGTATTTGATTTTAGCGAGATTGGAAAATCCTGGCGGGGAGCCCAGATATCTCCTGGGAGTCCCGGGGCATTATTCTTCCAATGAAAAATATATGGCGTCCATGTTTGGATTTTCTGATTTTATTATGTCAAAAAAACAGCCGTCAGGGGACGACTGTTTTGGATACTGGTATACAGACGTGCGGGTGGGAAATTAGAAAAGGCATGGCTTTCTAATCGACTCCGCGCAGTTTGGCGGTTTTGGCGCAGGGACGGACAATATCCAGATAGTGCAGAAGCTCTTCCTTGGAGCAGGCTGAAAAACCGGGAGTGAGAACGTTTTCAGAATCCTGGTAAGACTGAAGAAAATAGGAGCTGCAGCCGTTGATCCACTGAGCGATATCAATAAAATCCTCTTCGGAGTGGAGCTCTCTGACAACCGTCGTGCGGAATTCGAAGGGAACAGCCCCTGAAAGCAGAAAGGCAATGCTTTCTTCGATAGGAGCAAGGCTGATTCCCGGTACGCCGCAGGCCCGGCCATAGTTTGCCCGGCCCGCTTTGATATCCATAGCGGCATAATCGATCAGGCTCTGTTCGCATAGGCGTTTCAGAACCTCTGGCCGGAAGCCGTTGGTATCCAGCTTAACAGCCAGTCCCAGCGAACGTATCTTTCTGATAAAATCCTCCAATTCTGGATGCAGGGTCGGTTCCCCTCCTGTAATACAGACTCCTTCCAAAACATTGGAACGTTTTTTCAGAAAGGCCAGTACGTCCGGCACGGAGAAGGGATGCTCTGCGCAGCCGTCCAGCAGATCGCTGTTGTGGCAGAAGGGACACCGGAAGTTGCAGCCGCCCAGAAAAATAGTGGAGGCCACGCGGCCTGGATAGTCGAGAAGAGTTGTTTTTTGTAAACCGCATATATTCATGGTAAAACCTCCAATGGATCATGTTGTGGAACTGGTATATATTCTCACTAGACTCGTGAAAAACCTCGCCAAGTGTTCATATTATACCATTCTTTTTTCAGAATATCTACTGACCGTGATAAACTGGGGGCTGAATGTGGTATAATAACCTCTGTTAAATCATGAATCAAGGAGCGCAACTATATGGAAATCGAACGAAAGTATCTCATTGAAGCTGCAGAAATGCCGGAAAACTGTCTTTCCTATCCGTTTCTGCAGATCGAGCAGGCCTATCTGTCTGTGGATCCGGTGGTGCGGATCCGCAGGCAGGACGATTCCTTCTATCTCACCTACAAATCCCGCGGGAAAATGGCCAGAGAAGAGTACAATCTCCCCTTAAACGCCCAGTCCTACGCCCATCTGCTGGCAAAGGCCGACGGCCTGGTTCTCACTAAGAAACGGTATCTCATTCCCGCAAAGGACGCAGGCATTCCAGCCTCTCCGCTTACCATTGAGCTGGACGTATTTGAAGGAGCTTATCAGGGGCTGGTTCTGGCAGAGGTGGAATTCTCCTCAAAAGAGGAGGCAGACCGGTTTGTGCCTCCCACCTGGTTTGGACGCGAAGTTACCTTTACAGGCGAGTATCAGAACAGCGTTCTGGCCATGAAGGAAATTTAGCGCCAAGGCGGCTGTCAGGAAAACGGGGCAAAGCGGTTCGGACCGGCGGTTACAGGCCGCCGTCCAGAGGCCTCTCGTCCACATCTGAAAGAGCCTTTGCATTGGAAACCTCTGTCAGAACCACGTCCTCCAGATGGTTTCTGAGCACTGACTTGCCGCCACGATCCCCCAGGAGAGCGCACAGTTCCCCGCGGTAATCCCCCCGAAACAGGACGGGATTGCCCGGCTCTCCCTGAAAGGACAGAGCTCCGATCCCCTTTCCTGACCGGATCGTCCGGGTAATCATAGCCTTTACCTCCTCTGCTCTCAGCCATGGCTGATCGCAGACAGAAAACAGCAGCCAGTCGTCCGGTTTTGGATCCGCCGCCTGAACGCCCAGGCGGACAGAGTGGGAAATCCCTGCCTCCGGCTCTCTGTTTCTGACAGCGAGAGCGGAGGCCTTCCCTGCTTCTGCGGCGATCTCCTCATAAGCGGTCACCAGAACAATCTGCACCTCCCATCCCTGCTCTGCCTTCAGTTCTTCTCTCACACAGCAGGCACAGGACAGGACCCGCCGGTACATCGGCAGTCCCTCCACCTGGTAAAACAGCTTATTTTCTCCCTGAAACCTCCTGGACAGCCCGGAAGCCAGAAGAATACAAAAGATCATTTCAGTTTTCCCAGTCCTCTGATAATCTTCTCCGGGGTAATGGGAAGCTCCCTGAACCAGAGGCCTGTAGCGTGATAAACCGCCTGGGCAATGGCAGGCGCAGGCGTGTTGATTACCACCTCGCCGATGGATTTGGCGCCAAACGGCCCTGTAGGCTCGTAGCTGGATTCAAACTCCACCTGCAGATCCGGAATTTCCAGCCTGGACGGAATCTTGTACTGCATAAAGGAATTCTCCTTCAGACGGCCCTTCTCTGTATAATTGATATCCTCGTAGAGCGTCATTCCGATTCCCTGGACAATGCCGCCCTCCGCCTGGACTCTGGCAAGAGGCGGATTGACAACTGTTCCGCAGTCCACAGCCGCCTTATAGTTCACTACCTCGATCTGCCCGGTAGCCAGATCTACCTCCACCTCTGCCATTCCGCACATAAACGGCGGCGGAGATTTAGGGGAAGAGTGGGATGCCGAGGCTTCCAGAGCCATATTGTTTCCGCACATACTTCTGGTGGAAATGTCCGCCAGGGAAACTTTTCTTTCCTCCTCCCCCAGCACATAGACAAACGCGCCGTCAAAGTCCGTCTGTTCCGGATCTGCGCCGAGCATGTCTGATCCCTTCTTCACAATCTTCTCTCTCAGCTGTCCGCAGGCCTGCACAGCCGCCATACCTGTTATGTAGGTGGTGCTGGAAGCATAGGATCCGGAATCATAGGGAGAATTATCTGTATCCACACCGGAAACCACAATCTGATCCACATCGCACTCCAGGCAGTCCGCCGCAATCTGGGCTAAAATCGTATCGCAGCCCGTTCCCATATCTGTCGCGCCGATCATCATATTGTAGTGGCCGCTGTCTGCCAGACGGATGGACACAGTTCCCACGTCCACGCCGGAGATGCCGGAGCCCTGCATGGAAATGCCCACTCCCACTCCGCGGACCTTGCCATTGCCCATGTCGCGCCTGGGGAACTTTTCTTCCCAGTTCATCATCCTGGCGGCCCGATCCATGCACTCCTCCACGTGACAGCTTTCCAGAAGTTCATGGTAATAGGCCGGCATAATCTGGCCCTCCTTCAGGAAATTCATCCTGCGGATAGCGAGGGGATCGATTCCCAGCAGATCGGCCGCCTCGTTTAAGGCAGATTCCACTGCAAAAAGTCCCTGAGTCGCCCCGTATCCCCGATAGGCTCCGGAGGACTGATGATTCGTGTAAACTACATCATAGGCAAAGCGGAACGCCTCCGGCGTATAGATGGGAATGGACTTATGTCCTGACAATCCCACAGTTGTAGGGCCGTGTTCTCCGTAAGCGCCTGTGTTGGACAGGGTGTAAACGTCCACGGCCCGGACCATTCCCTCTTTGGACAATCCCATCTTCACACGGATTTCCATCTCGTGGCGGGGAGACGCTGCTATCATGGACTCATATCTGGAATACACCATCCTGGCCGGACGGCCTGTTTTCATGGTGACGAGAGCCGGATAAATCTCTGAAACTCCTGTCTGCTTGGCTCCGAAACCGCCGCCGATCCGAGGCTTCACCACCCGGACTCTGGATTTTTCAATACCCAGGGCGTTGGCTAAAATCCTTCTGATATGGAACGGAATCTGGGTGGAGGAAACCACGTTCAGACGTCCGAACGCGTCCAGGAACGTATAGCTTCTAAAGGTCTCCATCATTGTCTGATTATTGGCCTTTGTGTGGTAGGTACGCTCTATCACCAGAGCGCAGCGCGCAAAGGTTCCCTCCACGTCCCCTTCCTCCTCGCTGCCGCTGGCACAGAGATTTCTCTTATTGTCCGCTCCTACCGGACAGAGAGCCTTCCAGTCCTCCTCCGGGTGAACCAGCACGGGATTGTCCTTCGCTGTCCGAAAATCCAGCACAGGCGTCAGAACCTCGTACTCCACCTGAATCAGCTTCAGGGCCTTATCTGCCGCCGCTTCCGTTTCAGCTGCCACAATGGCGGCCACGTCTCCTGCAAACCGGACTCTTCTGTCAATAATATACCGGTCATAGGGGCTTGGCTCCGGATAGGTCTGTCCCGCCTGGGTAAAGCGAAGCTGAGGAGAATCCTTCCAGGTCAGCACGCAAACCACGCCAGGCACCTTCTTAGCCTGCTCTGTGTGGATTTCCTTTACCAGCGCGTGAGCGTGAGGGCTTCTCAGCGCCTTCACGATCAGGCAGTCAGAGGGAGCCATATCGTCTGTGTAAACCGGACGTCCCGTCATAAGAGCCATGGCGTCCTTTTTCATAGTCGGACGGGTGACAAAGCCCTGTTTTCTCAAACGCTCCTCCTTGTCCTCCCGCACAGTTTTTCCAAAATCAGGCAGTCTGTTTTCCTGTTCCAGATCTACTGTTTTCTGCATGAAGCATCTCCCCCTTTCTTTGTTTTTCTGTATTCCAGCCAGTTTCTGATCGCCCGCATCTGGCCCGCATAGCCAGTGCAGCGGCAGAGATTTCCGGACAGATATTCCCGTATTTCATCAGAAGAAGGAATCGTATCAAATTCTCTCTCCATAGCCAGCACGTTCATGATAAATCCCGGCGAGCAGAAACCGCACTGTTCGGCTCCCTGCTCTCCCAGAAAGCGGCCGAATTCTTCCGCCTCTTCTTTAAGCCCCTCCAGCGTCGTCACCTGGCGTCCCTGAGTCCGCATGGCCGGCACAGCGCAGGAAAGCACCGGAGTGCTGTCCAGCCAGACTGTACAGAGGCCGCAGTTTGTCGTCTCGCAGCCGCATTTGACGCTTTTGTATCCCTGCGCTCTGAGAAACTGAAGAAGAGACAGATCCGCCGCCACGTCGGCTGCCACCGGACATCCGTTAATGATGCATTTTAATTCCATGACGTTTCCTCCTTCCTGTCTGCTTCGATCCGGTTCAGGCATCTGGAAACCAGAACGCCTGCCAGATATTTTCTGTACTCGGCGGAAGCTCTCATATTCGTTCCATATGTAAATTTCTCTGTCAGCGCCTTCACTGCCTCGTCCCTCTGATCCGCTTCCCCTGAAAGTTCCGTCTCAGGAACTGAATATGCTCTTGCCTTTCCTGGTCTGGCCCCCACGGAAACGGTAAACTGGCCGTCTCTCAGACAGACTGCCGCCGTCAGCACCGGGAAGTCCACCGCCTCGTTCCTCATACTCTCATAGGCGGCAAAAGCCTGTCCCTTTTTCACCAGAACAGAAAGCAGAATATCTCCGTCCTCCTCCCGGTCTAAAAACTCTCTGAGAGGAAGCACGCCTCCCTTAAACAGCTTTACCTGGGCGTCCAGAGCCAGAAACAGCGTCAGCACGTCTGAAAAACCAAAGCGGCCGTAGATGCTGCCCCCTACGGTAGCGCAGTTTCTAAACTGTGTTCCCACGATGTGCCGCAGGCTGTCAGCTCCCGCCCCCCTTGTCCATGCCTGAAAGCTCTTGTGAGTTTCCAGCTTTCTCAGGGAGACCATGGATCCTATCTCGAATCCTTCCTCCGTCTCCTCAATCTGGTCAAGCCCCAGACCGCTTAAATCAATCATCGTCTGAACTGTGCGGTTCTGAAGTCTCAGCCAGCAGAAGCCGCCGCAGATCACAGCCGACTTTTTCCGGTTCAGCTCATAGGCCTCGTCCAGACTCTCTGCCATAATAAAGTGGTTGTAATGAATCACAGGATCCCCTCCTTTTATCATCCGGACAGAAGCCCGGAGCCTTGTCCGGCCTCCGGGCTTCTGCGCCGCGTCTGTTTCTTATTTTTCAGTCAGTTGAAATTCTTCTTCTACTCTTAACTCTTTCTTAAATTTTATCATAAATCCTCTGTCAGGACAATCAGAAAAATAGGGGAGCGGTTTGATCTAATTTTTTGCGCGGCGGCGTTCCTCCTGATTTTCCCGGGGCTTTTCCTCAGAATCGCTGTCCCAGATTTCCTGTCTGGCTGCCAGACAGTCTTCGTCAATTTCATACGCTGTGTTTCCTTCTATAATTAAACGGATTCCCACTGTTTTTACCTCCCATCTGCTTTATTATATGCTTTTCCAAAACAGGCTGTGACGTCTTCGCGCTGCGGACGAGGCAGCTTTCTTCCCTGTATCATGTTTTCAGGCAGCTTTGCATATATTGGGTTAAAAAAGAATTCCCAAAAAGAGGTTATTTCCATGAAAACGGAATCTGATTTAAAAATGACGGATTTAGATTATCTGACCGCCTCCCCCCGCCTGCAGATGATCAAAGCCGCCCTTCCCTACATACATGTGCCGGAGCAGCGCTTTTTTTCCATGATCGTAAAGCTCAGTGAGCTGAACCGCACCATGAAGCTTTTTGAGCAGAAGGAGGACGGCATGGTAGGTATCTGCTCTCTGGAGGAAAACGCCTCCGATTCACCGCTCGATATGTTAAACGCCATGAAGCCCTACGGAACGCCCGAGGAGCAGGAATTTATTGATCTGATTGTAAATTTTCTCCAAGGCTCCCGGATTTACCAGTCCTACCGAGCATCTGCGGAGGACGGTCCCGCAGGCGCGGCAGAAGCCGAAAAAAGCAGCGTATGCGGGGATGAGGAAGACGGGCGCGGCTCCTCCAGCCGTCCCCTCAGAGGCGGACCGCATTTTTCCATTGAGCATCTGAAAAACATGCTGCCCCCAGAGCAGCAGTCAAAGCTGGAAACGGCCCAGCTTCTCATGCAGACCATGCAGGGCATATAAAAGGAAAGGATGGATCGATATGAACGCAGCCTGGAAACAGGATCCAAGATTAAAAACCATGAATCAGGAAAAGTTAAACTATTTGACAAAGCTGGCGGAAACGGTAGAACAGACTCCTAAAGACAAGCTGATGCCCCTATTTATGAGCATGGCCGCCGGTTCCGGCCAGTTTCAGTTTACAGACTCGGAAACAGATCTTCTGGTATCCATTATGACGGCAAAAATGAGTCCCGCTGAGAAAAAGCGGGTAGAAATGCTCAGAACTCTCTCGAAAAAACTGGGAGGGAAGAAAAAATAAACGCAGAAAAGGAGGAAGCATTTTCCTGCTCCACCAAAGGCAATGGAAAACGCTTCCTCCCTCTTTTCTCAAAGAAAACCGCTGAAAGCCGTTTTTATTTTAGATCTCCTTCTTCCAGAGTCCGTGAAGGTTGCAGTACTCGTAAGCTGCCACTGCCTCGTCGTCCTCGCTGAGAATAAACTGAGCCTCCGGCTTCTCGCCTGGGTTCAGATATTTGATCTGGCTGCCCTTCTTAGTCTCCAGGGCAATCCACTGGATCCAGTGAGCCTCTAACATCGGATGCTCTACCTCTCCTACCTTCACTGTAATCTTCTTTCCCTCTGCCTCTACGACAGGAACGTGCTTCTCATGAGCGCCATCGCTGGTTCCCGGGATGAGCTCGCTCATCTTCTCGCCGCAGCACATCACAGGCACCCCTGCGTCCTTTACAAAAGTAACAATATTTCCGCAATGCTGACAAACATAAAATTTCAGACTCATTTTATTTCCTCCTTACGAACCAATCTTAGTAACTGTTATTATTATATTTTATTTCCGAATAAAAATCAAGTGTTTTCTGACTTTTCCTTCTTTTTCTCTCACAGCACCTCCCCGCGCTTACCAAAACATACGCTGCCCCTGATAATGAATGGCATCTCCAATTTTCTTTACAAATATTCCTTCCTGTGTTAAAATCAATCCTGTTACATATTTATATACAACAGGGAGCTTGTAAACAGGCTGAGAGGAAATTGCGAATTTCGACCTAGAACCTGACTTGGATAATGCCAACGTAGGGAAATAACACTGTATTTTCACCCTGCCATTACCCGGCAGGGTTTCTTTTTGCGGCTCCTGTGTCAAGACTGTCCGTCTGCCTTTCTCATCAGAAGGTAACAGACAGCTGGAAAGGAGCTTCTTCTATATGTCATATGCCAAACGCGCCGCGCCTGTTCTTGCTCTGGCCGCAGTTCTCATTTTCTGGGAAGCGGCTGTGCGCCTGTTCCAGATTCCCCTTTACGTCCTCCCCTCCCCTACGGAAGTTTTAAACGCCCTTATCTCTGATCGGCTTACGCTTTTCAGCCACAGCGTGATCACCGTAGCTGAGGCTCTTCTGGGCATGGGCATTTCTCTGGTTCTGGCAGTTGTTCTGGGAATCCTTATGGACGCCTTCGCCCCCCTCAGGCAGGTAGTCTACCCGATTCTGGTGGTTACCCAGACTGTCCCCATGATTGTCCTGGCTCCCATCCTGATCATTTATCTGGGCTTTGGCCTGGCTCCGAAGATTCTGACTGTAGTGCTTATGTGTTTTTTTCCCATTGCGGTCAGTTTCACAGACGGCATGGCTCAGCTGGAGCCGGAATATCTTCATCTGGCCCGCTCTTTCGGCGCCAGCAGGTGGACTGCCTACCGCCTGGTAAAGATCCCGGCGGCTGTGCCCTCCCTGATTTCCGGCCTGAAAGTAGCCGCTACCTACAGTGTCAGCGGCGCTGTGGTGGGCGAATGGATTGGCGCTCAAAAAGGGCTGGGCTACTACCTGCTGCGCGTTAAAAACGGATACATGCTGGACAAGGTATTTGCCTGCGTCCTGGTCATTATCTTTTTAAGCCTGTGCATGAATCTGGCCTTGTGGCTGGCAAACCGGATCGTATCCCCCTCCGGCCACCGTCAGGCGCAGGCAGGAAGCCGCGGCTCTGCCTCATAAACCAGAAACGATATAAACTATTTTAATTTTAATAAGGAGATTTACCATGAAAAAGAAACATTTAAAAGCTCTCTGTCTGGCGGCTATCGCCGTCCTCTCTCTCACCGCCTGCTCCGGTTCCAAAACTTCCCAGTCCGGCGCGGCTGTTTCCCAGGCGGAGACAGAAAAAGCCGGCGCAGACGCTTCCCTGACGGAGTCGTCCCAGGCCGCTTCCTCCAAAGAAAATCTGGAGGACGTAACTGTCATCCTGGACTATGTGGCAAATACGAACCACACCGGCATGTACGCGGCCCTGGATCTGGGCTACTATGAAGAGGAAGGCCTGAACGTCAAGATTGTGGAGCCTACCGAAGGAGCTACCGCTACTCTCGTAGCCGTAGGAAAAGGCGACTTTGGGATCAGTTATCAGGAGGACGTCACCATTGCCCTGACTTCCGAGGAGCCCCTTCCCATCAAAGCTGTGGCAGCCCTGATTCAGCACAACACCTCCGGCTTTGTTACCGCAGCTGATAAAAATATTACGTCTCCCAAAGATTTCGAGGGTAAAACCTACGCAGGCTGGGGCGGCCCAGGCGAGGCAGCTGTGCTGGAAGCAGTGATGACCCAGGCAGGCGCAGACTTTTCTAAATTAAATATGGTGGTTTCCGACGGATCCGGCTTCGCGGCCCTGGAAAATCAGGCTGACATCATGTGGTTTTTCGAGGGCTGGGACAATATTACCTGCGAGATGAACCACTTCCCCATCAACTACATGCCTGTGAGAGAGCTGGACGACCGTCTGGACTACTACACGCCTGTCATCATTGCCGGAAACGACACCTTAGAGCAGCGCCCGGAAATGGTAAAAAAATTCTTAAAGGCCACGGAAAAAGGCTATCAGTACGCTATCAGCCATCCAGAGGAGAGCGCTGAAATCCTCCACAAGTACGCGCCTGACTACTCCCTGGAAATGCTCACAAAATCTCAGGAGTTCCTGGCAGGCAAATATATGGAGGACACAGACGTGTGGGGAATGATGACCGATGAAACCTGGGATAACTACACCGATTTTATGGCAGAATACGGAGTCATTGACAGGACTATCCCGGCCTCTGACTGCTATACCAATGAATTTCTGCCTGGCGCAGGCAAATAAGCCTGGAAAGGGAACGCCATGAAATTAGAAATCTCTGATTTAAGCTTTTCCTATGAGGACAAGCCAGTGCTGGACCAGCTTTCCCTCTCCGTCAGGGAAGGAGAGTTTGTCAGCATCCTGGGGCCCTCCGGCTGCGGAAAATCTACGATTTTAAAGCTCTTAACCGGAGTCCTTAAAAAGGAATCCGGCTCTCTTCTGGCAAACGGAAGAGAAATCTCCCATCCGGCTGAACATTTTGCCTACATGCCCCAGAATGATCTCCTCTTTCCCTGGAAAAATATTCTGGACAATGTCTGTCTCTACGGCCGGATCCACGGCTCCCTGAAAGAAGCGCGGGAGGAGGCTCTGAAGCATTTTCCCGCCTTCGGCCTGTCAGGCTACGAATACAAGTACCCTGACGCTCTGTCCGGCGGCATGAGACAGCGGGCCGCTTTTCTCAGGACAGCTCTGTGCCATGCCGATATTCTTCTTCTGGACGAGCCCTTCGGCGCTCTGGACGTGATTACCAGGGGGGAAATGCAGGACTGGCTTCTGTCCATGAGAGAGCGGCTGAACCGCACGGTGCTGTTAGTCACCCACGACATGGACGAGGCCATCTACCTGTCCGATCGAATCCTGATTTTAAACGGTTCCCCGGCCCGGATTACCTGGGAAACTGCCATCTCAGAAAAAAACAGAACCCGTTCCTGGCTCTACAGCCAGGGAGCTCTGCGCCAGACCATCTATGAAAAAATTGTAGAAAACCACAGGGAGGAAATCCATTGACTGCGCTTTACGATGCCCACGCCCACATCGGGACTACCGAAGAACTGACACTCAGAAAAAAACAGAACATTCTCTCCCTCATCTGCGCCACCGATCCGGAGGAAGCAAAGCAGCTGGAAGAGCTGGCAGCCGATCCCTCCCTCTCCTCTGTTATCCGTCCAGCCTTTGGACTCCACCCCTGGAAGGCGGATCAGATATCCTTCCGGGCCATGGAACCGTGGCTTTTAAAGGCCTCTGTCATCGGTGAAATCGGACTGGACAGCGTCTGGTGCAGCGTCCCTCTCTCCGTTCAGGAAAAGGCTTTCTGCGCTCAGCTGGAGCTTGCCTCTGCCATGAAAAAGCCAGTGGTTCTGCACACCAAGGGGCAGGAAAAACAGATTGCCCGCCTGAGCAGGGCATATCCAAACACCTACCTGGTTCACTGGTATTCCGGCGGGGAAGGGCTTTCCGATTTTCTGGATCTGGACTGCTATTTCACCATAGGCCCTGACGTTTTCTACCAGCCTGCAGTCCAGAAGGCTGCCGTCCTGGCGCCGGAAAACAGACTCTTAGTGGAAACGGACGGCTGTTCTGCCGTGAAGTGGGCCTATGAACAGGCCTCCTTCTGCAAAAGGCCGCTTCCGCCCTGGAATGACATTAAAGCTGTATTAAATCACAGCATTGATACCATAGCCTCTCTGAGAGGGCTTCCGCCTGAAATCCTGGCTGTGAAAATGGAAGAGACCTTTTGCCGGTTCTGTTCTCCTTAGGACCGGCAAAAGGTCTCTGCTTTTCCGCTTCTTTCTTTCTATTTTATATACTCTGAAAGCCCGTCCTTGTCCGGCACAATCAGAATTTTAGCGTCTGCTTTGGCGCGGGTGAGAATTGTCTTCATCCGCTCCTCCGGAATTCCAATACATCCGGCTGTGTAGGTGTCGTTGACCACCTTGGGGCAGTGAAGGAAAATGGCGGATCCTCTTCCCGGAACACAGTCCTTATTGTAATCCAGTACCAGAGCATAATTGTAGCAGGAGCCCTGATTTTTCAGCACTTCCGCAGAACGCCAGTCCACCTGTGCCTCCCCGCCTTTTACATACTGATTGTAGTATCTGCTTCCCACATCGTCTACAAAACAGTCCCCATCCTGCACCTTGCGGTAGGAAATCTGGCTGCCCGGATCGTCCTTCAGTCCAAAAGCCATCAAAAAGGAGTAAAGTCCTGCAGGAGTCTTCTTATCCCCTTCCACCTTATCTGCCGTAATTCCGGCCCGGCCGCAGGTTCCCCTTGTTCCGAACACCTCTGAAAGGCGGCCGTCTGTCCCTCTTTCATAATACCATAAAGTCAGACTGCTCTGATCCGCTCCGTCTCCCACCGCGAGAATCAGGTGATCCGTCTCCTCTGCTGCCTTCAGCGTATTGACGTCAAACTGCGCCGGCAGATATTCTTCATAGGAAGTCTGGGAGGCTCTCCCTTCTGCTGTCTCTCCCACTGCTTCTGTCTTTGCCTTGCTGTTCTCCATGCTTTCCAGAGCTGGTCCAGCAGCCATTTTCTCCGGCTGGCCTGCCTGGCTCTGGGCCGCCTGAGCGAAAGAAGCAGCCGTTCCTCCCAGGGAACTCAGCGTCATGACGGCCGCCGCCATCGCTGTCAAAAATAATTTGTCACTTTTTCTTCTCATTTAACGTCCTTTCTGCCCTCTGTCCCGATTTTTCATGGCTTAAAGCTCTAACTCCGGCAGGAGTCCTTCCTCTCTGGCGGTTCTTCGTATCATCCAGTCGGCGATGGCGAACATCAGAGCAATGCACTTGCAGGAAACATACTCGTTTCCGTAGTTGATATCGCGCCCATGAAGAATTCCGTTCCTGTAGGGAATGTAAATGGGATCGCTGTTTGTCTTTAAACGGTTCTGGTTAAAATTCAGCTTGATTTTTGTCAGCCCCTCGGTGCATCCCACCAGGCAGTCCCAGGGATCCACTGTAGTGGCCGCAGTGAAAAATCCCTTTTTCTTGGTGTAGTCATTGACTGCCCCGTCGATGATGATGAGAGACAGGGGAACGCTGGCGTAGTACCTTCCTTCTCTGTGATCCTCAAAGCACTGGCGGATCATCCCTTCCCGCATGGAAAAGGAAGGAGCCGCGCCTAAAATGTGGTCAATCTGTCCCGGCGCTTCATTCTGATAATACTCAATCAAAATCCGCTCCGCCGCCTCGATCCCCTGTTCCTCGTATACCAGATTCGCCCGGTGGACCAGTTCCTCGCTGATACTGTCGTAAGCGCACCAGCCATAATCGGCAAAATGGAGATTGAACTCCGGCCCCTCTTGAATCAGTCCTGTGCAACAGCTGCTGCAAGTCTCTTCCATTCTTTCTGATCATTCCTTTCTCAGGTAACTTTTCTGTAATGATTTTCTATTGTTCCTTCTGTTTTTATGCTTTTATCGTTTACCGCGTCTGTGATTTCAGATCTGCGGACTGTTTTTCTATTTTCATATTTTAACATGAAAGTTTTTCCTTTTCAATCAGCGGATGGGGCAAAGGACTCTTCCAGCTTTCCGTCCATAATATCCCTCAGAAGATCCCATTTCTTCGACAGATCCGTATCTCCCTCGTAAGACAGTTTGAGAATCTTCGTCCCTCTCTTTGCCAGAACGTTTTGCCCCTTCTCTGTTTTCCCATACAAGAGTGTATCAAAGCCCTCCGCACTCAAAGATTCGTACACAGCGTTCTCTTCCTTCTCCGCCTGCCTTCTGCACTCTGAAAACAGCCATTCTGAAAAGAAGCTCCATCTGGCATCATAGAAATCCGCTGTGATTGAAGACAGTTTCATCTCATGCTCCGCCGTCTCCACAGGCGCAGTCTGTGCCATATGATATCCCTGACGCAGCACAAGATTAGAACGGTAGAACATCTCTCCTTCGTTTTCCGGACTGTCCTGCACCGTTCCGTCCTCTATAAGTTCCAACGCAGGAAATACTTCTCCATCGTTCAGCTGCTGTTGGACTGGGCCGCCGTTTTGGCAGGACTGAAGTAACGTGACAGCAAACAGTACGATCAAAATAAAGTTCAGATAGATGTTCCATCTTCTGTATCTGTTATTTTTTACCTGATCTTCTGTGGGAATAAACGCCTCTCCTGACCTCATTCTGCCGCATATTTCACGAATCCGCCTATGTATGGCAAGCTGGCGGACTGCTGCCGCTGATACGATTGCCGCTGCCGCCAGAAACACAAGGCCTGAACCGTCCGCCAGAGTCAAAGCTGGATAAGAAAGCCATATTCCCTTTTCTTTAAAAAGCAGCCATGCGCAAAGAAGCAGAGTGGTGAACTTTCCTATGAAAGAATCTCTTGCTGTTTTTTCGTATTGCTTTAAAACAAGGGCAGCAGATTGCGGATTGATATGAAGCTCCGGAACACTGGGATCCTCCGCCCTGAAAATATGGTAAAGATTTTTGTAGCTGGCTGTAAAATGCCATCCCTCCGCCTCACAGCACTCCCTTTTCTTCTCGTCCAGGCAGCCGTCCTTCTCTGTTATCATGTCCAGCCTGTATCTGACACGGGCCGGTTCTCCTTTGGAAAAGTACCACCATTTTCCAACAGGTTCTGTGAAAAACCATCCCTGTAAAGCCATCTGCTCCAGCCAGATCTCGATATCCAGAATCTGCTCCTCCGAAACGGGAAGTCTCGCTGTACATTCCTGCTTCATCTGTCCTCCTCTCTCCACAATCAGCGTTCCGTTAAAGCGTCTACTAATATTATATAGGAAACAGAGGCGGTTTCCAATCACAAAACCGCGTCGATTTTCTTACGATTTTCCCAGCCTTCCGCCTTGGTTCTGCGCTCAATTCAAAAATCTATTCCAGCGTCATTGTACAAGGAAATTTCAGACATTTTTTAAGACATTTGGGTTCTCTTTTTTAATTGACGTGGTTCTAAATTTAATGATAAAATTAAATAAACAGTATAGAATGATGTGAGCGCCAACAGTTACAACGGGGACCGAGCAATCATCGTCTGCTTCATGTGCACCATGATAAGATAATATACTTACCCGGGGAACCGGGGGACGAGTTGCACCCGTTCCGAGCCTGTTCGGAGGTGGTGCCAATGAGTACATACGAGGAATTACAACTAATAGCTTCCGTTGCGTTGCTTATAGTTGCAATACTGACTTATACCAATAAAAAATAGCCCGTCCTGACCCTGCAAAAGTCGACGAGCTATTTTTCAATAGTTTAAAACTTAATCGCCGGGGCGGGGAAGTAGCAGTTCCCTTCCGGCTCTCCTGTTAAGTATATTATATGTCATTAAAAAAGATTCGTCAACCTTCGGTTTTCATCCACTGTTCCCAGCCAGAAAAACAAAAATTTAAAAAGAGCCTAAACCCTTTGATTTATAAGGGAAAAGGCTCTTTTGATTATTATTTGCAGACAATGACGTTTCAAATTTTACCCATTATTTTTAATAAAATCATTGCTATCATTGCCCATTTTTACGTGTTATTCTTCGGTATTTTTTATTTGACCTAATTTTTAGTATCATTTTAGTATCAAAACATGCTTTCTGTTCTCTAACAAAAAATCATCAGCTACTTCACACATAAGCCAATACTCAAAGTAAAAGCAGAGAAATTAATCTCTACCTAAAATTAATAAAAGATTTTACCGCAGCTATTGCAAACAAATTTGTTTTCTGTCATCACCTGCTCCTGTCGGACAACCTTTTCTTTTTTATTTACCAATGTGAAAGGCCTGAGCGGGTTTAAATTGACTGTATATCTGGTTTTCGTTTTTCCCGGCACTATCTTCTGTTCTTGATAGTGTGAACAATTTTCACTTCCGCATCTCGGGCAGTATACTTCTTGTAATTTGCCAAGTAAAGTAGAACGATATACCCCTGTAAATTCATGTTTGGGATTCCGCGCCTTTTCAGGAAGAGGTTTTTGAGGAGTATAATGCAATTCTTTTTGAGGAAATCGTTTGTTCCAGTATTTATCTACTTTTTCTTTGGCAATCACTAAGCTAATGTTACAATCTTCACTAACCTTTTTTATCATAAAGGTCTTTTTTCCATTTGTTTCTTCATAAATTTCATCTAAGTATTCTTCCGAAATTTCGTCAGGAACTGACTGCCAATATTTTGCTGGGCATCCGCAATGTGGACAGCATTCGGCCTTATCACTTATATCCTTATCGCATTCCGGGCACTTAATCAATGCCATGTATTTACTCTCCTTTTATATGAACTATTCAATCCAAGCTCCGTTTGAATCTACAGAATATCCATCCGGCGTCACTGTGCTAGCGAGCATGTCTCCGTTTTCAGTCAAATAGTACCACTTATCTCCTGTCTTCTGCCATCCGGTAAGCATAGCTCCGTCAGCTCCTAATAAGTACCACTTTTCATTTGCTTTCTGCCATCCAGTCAGCATATAACCATCCGTTCCGAACAGATACCATTTCTCGTTGACAAAAGCCCACTGGGATTTTGCATATTTCCCACTATTTCTAAGTTTCCAAGAACCGCCGTCTCTTACCCATGTTCCACCATATACACTAGGATTCAAATATTTTTTATGAGATTTCCTATTTGACGTTCTTTTATTATTCTCTTCTTTCTGATAAATGGTTCCATTCTTTTCTTCGGAAAAACCAAGAACCGGATATATATCAAACATTATGCCGCCAAAATAGTATAGTTGACTTGTTTCAGAATCTAGGATTTCATATTTTATCACTCCATATCCATTGTAGTATTCGTCCTTGACAAACTTCCCGTTCTTATCATATAAATGCCCTATAAACGGTTCTTCATAAGCAATTCCTCCCAATTCTTCGAGTATTGGCACATACTCCATTTCCACTTCTATGCCGTCATAAGGATCTGGGAAAAAGTCATACAAATAATCAATCGCTTTTTCCGGAGGGCAGGCTTCCGTATGAGGAATACTTAAATTGGTATCTTTCCCTGGTTTCCAATCATATTGATTAATAATGTCAAACCACTTTTTAGCATTTATTTTATTTTGATTAGGTTTCGTCTCTGGAATTGGAAAATCAGGCATCGGAGCGTCAGACGATGTCGCCTTTGAAGTGCCTGCATAAACAAGATTTGAGCATGATAAAGCACAGAATCCGGCAATGATTAAGCCCTTTAAAATTTTTCTCATAGTATCCCCCGATTGTTTTCTTACGTATTTTAAAAATTTTCTATTGTATTATGCTTTCCTCTACCATATCACAGTTTGCGATAAAAAGCCAGTGATGAGGGGCTCGAAAACACAAAAAAGAGGCGGATAAACCGCCCCCTAAATTGCTCTCTTCTCTATAATTTCCGAAATATCCACCTTGTTATTTCGGCATAATGCCACTGCTGTGCTCAAAGCCTGTTGTAATTCAGAATCATCTAGCATATCAAGTGTTTTCGGTTTGGCTTTCCTTCCAGCCTGGTTTAAATATGCTGTAATCCTAGAATTTAAATTGATACTGTGCTGATACAGAAGCTCTTTCTTGAAATCTGTCCATGCTTTTCCAAAATTGCCATCAAGAGAATGAGCATAAACTCTTACCAAGGAATTTATTAAAGGTCTATCTGCCCACTGCAATACTTTTTGAGAAAGTAAATCATTTTCTTTCTGCAAATTATTTATTTTTTTCTGCTTTTCCTCAATGCTTATGAGACAAGTACGAACCAAATTCTTTTGTTCTTCTGGAATATCGTCAAAATATGTATTTATAAATAAGTCTGTATTGTTGATATAGCCTCCGGTTTTACGAAGCTGTGGCAGGACTTCATCTGTTACCCAATCGGTAAAGGTTTCTGCATTAGGCTTACGGCTTTTAAAGACTAGCTTATACACACCGCTCTCAGTGAGGAAATTCTCTCCGGCGTTGTTCAGTTTTCGGATGTTACTACTAGTCACATCCGAATTTTTGACCTTAACAACCTGCTTTTCATTCATTCTTGATATAGCTTTTCTTACTGCTTCACTGCCAAGTTCTAAACACTCTCCTACATGATACGGATTGAATAAAACTTCTCCATTTAAATCAAATACTTCTACTTTGTGTCCCTCAAAAATCATTAAATCACTCATACCACAGTCCCTCCGCAATCAGCCAAAAATATCCTTCAAAATATCCGCATGATACATATTTACGGTCCCAAACCGCGGATCCTGTGTTTTAGTCACATCATATCCATATTCTTTGGACAATTTACTGGCCTTGCGCCCATACATATTCGCCCGGTTTACATCTACCCGGATTCCTCTCAAGCTGGCATATCCGGCAATCGTATAGTAATTTTCATCGTGGGTCGTAATCTTAGCTTCTATCTGCTTTATATTATGTTCTACGCTCTGCAATCTCTGCTCCTGCTCATAGAATTGCTGGGCATATATTAAGAGCATTTCTGCGGAGGACTTTGGCTTTAACTGTTCTTCCATATCATGGAAACGTTTTACATACTTTGCCGTGAATAAAATTCCCTTTTCGCCAGTAAATTTGTTAGCAAGAAAGTCACAGCCTAGCTTTGTGATATTATAGCATTTATTTTCCTTCCCACTGGAATCTTTGTAGGAGGAAAGAATGAAATAATCACTCACCACGAAATTGTTGTCAGTTAAAATTTTTATAATTCCAACTGATTTCTGATCTCCTTCCAGCTTTCTTAATAACTTCCAGTGCTCAATTTCCATCATCTCCGCTACTTCCAATGAAGAAATGGTTTTCTCTTTTGTAAAAATGTTCGATACTTCGTGCATGTTCCGCACTCCTTTCACTTTTACTGGGCGGTTTCGCATTTCGCTGGCCGCCCGATGATCTGAAGTGCTGCCGGAGCATACCCGGCTATGAGTTTCACTCCTATATGGAAATCCCAAAGGATTATTCCCTAAAAAAATGCAAAAAGGAGCTAGTAAAGCTCCCGGGTCGGCCTACTTTACGGATTCAATAATCCAACCGACTAGCTGTGTTTTCCAGGGCTTCCTAGCTCCAATGCGCTTTTGCTATCATTAAGTTGTGGATAGATGATAGCACACCTTTGACAGGTTTGTCAAATATCATCTAATCAATTCCAGCCCAGCCAGTCTTGAATGTCCTTTTGGCGAACCGATTCTGCCCCCGGCGGGTGGCATTGAAAATATCATCGTCTCCAATATGAAGTTCTTTCTGTTCTACCACACTTATCAGTTTTTCAAGCAGCTGATTCTGCCTTTTAACTTCATACTGCTGCTGTGCCATTCGAGAATCCCTCTCTATCTGCATGGCGGATTTCAGCTTTTCATAGCTGTAGGAGTTTGAAGACAGGCTCTGTTTGGGGACAAAAGTGTTCAGCCGGTACTTTCCGAACTCGTCCGACATGGTAGCTGCCACTCTGGAGATCCACTTGGTGTTTTTCTCCAGCGGAACTACTGCCTCCGCTCCATTGCCCTCTAAAAGCCCAACCTGTCCCTTTTCCAATACTCCGCCTCTTGCAAGCTGGGGGATTCGTGGAAGGCTTATCTCATTTAAATCAAAGCCGAAGGTTTCTCCACCAATGCCTGGAACCCAGTCCGGAACATCAAACTGGAGATTATTCATTCCCCTCACAACGAAGTTAATTCCATTTTCGATTGCTCCAATCATCGAATTGACGAAGCCGATAATCAGCTTAATTGGCCCCTTAATAAAGTCCGGCATCGCATCCCAGACTCCCTTGAATACAGTCTTCACACCTTCCCAGGCTTTTGACCAGTCTCCGGAGAACACTCCGTTGACGAATCCTATCACGCCTGTAGCGACAGTAATAAAACCATTCAGAGTGTCAGCGATTCCGGCAAACACAGTCAGCACAAGCGTTCCTATTCCTTCCAGCACCGGAGAAATCACAGGGAAAATCTTATCCACAACCCAGTTAAGAAGAGGCTGAAAGGCGCTTTTCCAGACGTTCTCTATGAAAGTCGCTACTTCGCCAAATAAATCAATAAAGCTACTGAGCAGCGGCTGAATATGGTCCCCCCAGACTTCCGAGAACTTTCCCGCCAGAGAATCCAGCACAGGCGCAAAATATGTATTATATCCGCTTAGCAGTGTCTCTATCACTTCGGACAAGCCATCACGAATCGAGGAAAACATAGGAGCTATATGCTTCTTATACATCTGATTGATTTCGCTCCACGTTTGGCTAAAAGAATTCGCCAGAGCTGTCAGAACCTCTGATATCGGTCCCAGAGTGTTAGATAAAGCCTCTTTAAATCCCGAAGAATTTTCCGTGATTGGTGTAAGAATCATATCCAGGATGCTTGTTCCCAGCCTTCCAGCCAGTTCTGTGGCACCCATGAATCCGTCAGCGAACACCTGAATAATGTCTGCCGTGATCTGCTTTGCCGGTTCGGAACGAAACACAGTGAAGATGTCTGCTAGAGCCATCTGGAAATTCGTCAAGATCGTATCAGACTGTGCCGTGATATCAAACATGGAAATGAGCCAGCTCTGGATATTTTCTTTCGATTTTCCCAGATATAAGGAAATTCCTCCTGTGATATTGTCGACAATGGTAGAACCTACCGATACAAAGCTACCAACTTTTGCTCCGGCATTATAAGCCAAAGCATCCAGCATATGGTTGAACGCAGTTGCTACTCTTCCATCGCTAAAGATTTCCTCAAAGCTTGCCCTGATACTTTGAATATTCTGGCGGATTGAATCAAACACGGACATATCACCCAGTCCCACCCGGAAACCTTTCGAGAAAAGAGACGAAAGCTCTAACAGACGCTTGCGGATGTCTTCTATTACAGGGGAGGCCTCGTCTTCTGCCGTGATGTCCAGCTCGTACTTCTCCGGCAAAGCCATATCAGGAAGCGAACCAGCCCCTCCGCCTCCGCCGGATCCGCCCGCGCCTTCATTCGATGTCATATTATTGACTTCATGCCAGCCAGCAATGAAACCGTTCAGACTTTTCTGGGATTTCTTCGCCGCATCTCCTATTTCTCCGATTCCTCCGGCTGCAGCATCTATGTTATTCCCTAGGCTTCCAGCAGATTCTGCCATTTCAGACAGTCCGGCTCCTGCACTGGCAGCCTGTGGCTTAACCCCGAACAGCTTCCCAATGAAAGAAGAAATCAGGTTGGCCAGGCTAATGATTTTCGCCATTAAAGCGTTAATCACTGTGATAACTGGAAGGAATGCCGCCTTAAGCCCTCCGCCAATAATTCCAGCCAGATTCTGAAATTGACCCGCAAGAATCCTTGTCTGCCCCGCCCATTCGTTCGAAGTACGGCTGAAATCACCATGCGCGGCCGCAGTAGCTTCCATAACATAGGCATATCGAAGCTGTGCCTGTTCCGCCTGAGTCATGGCGGACACACTCTTATTAATTCCCTTTGAATAGGCAAACTGCTGTAAGTTCGCCTGAGTCATCACGACCGCGAACTTTTTCAGGCTCTCCGTTTCGCCGGTAAACACAGACTCAAGGGCTGTTTGCGCCACATCATGGCTCACGTTCCAGAAAGAAGCTAAATCACCAGCTAATCCAGTCAAGCTTAAGGACATCTCAGCCGCCCGCTCCGGAACTACTCCCAGAGAACGCCCCATTGCCGCAAATTGGCCAGACATCTTTTTAGCTGACAGAGCTGACATTCCAAACGCCTGAACCGAATTAGAGGCAAAGTCATCCGCCATATAGGAAAGACTTCCAAACCCCTGTTCTACTACGTTCTGGGCTTCTGCCAGGTCCGAAGAATAATTGATAGCGTTCTTAATTCCTGTAATAAGTCCATAAATTCCGCCGGCAAGCCCAGCCAGAGAAAGGATCTGACCCCCGAAGTTCTTAATTCCCAATAAGCCCCTTCTGGAGTTTTTCTCCAATCCTGCCATGCTTCCAGATAAAGACTGGATATTTTTCTGGAGATTTCGAGCTGCAGAACCGGCTTTCGCACCTGCCGGAGCTATTTTTGATAAGGATTCTACAGCCCTTGCCACGTTATTATTTAATTTCGGCGCACCTGAAAGCGATTGAATGAATGATTGAATCCCGGCAGTCAGGCCAGGAAGAGATGATACTGTCTTTTGAATCTTGTTTCCGGCTGAAGCCATGCCAGACAGAGCCGTAACAAGTGAAACAGTTCCAGCTGATACGGCAGGAGCTGCAGCCATTGTATCAATGAATTTTCTTATTTCCTCCGATAATCCCGGTAAACTACTCTGAACAATGGCCATATTGTCAGCCGATACGCTCATCTGGGACAGAGAAGTGAATAACTTAGACGTTCCTGCAGATACCTTTTCAGAGCCAGCCAGGGAAGCTGTAAAGCTTTGAAAAGCGGTTCCTAAATGATTTAGGGCAGCTGTGTCTACCCCCTTCAGCGCGTTTATCTGGCGCGCTATTCCGTCTAAGTTGATATTTCCAAGCTTCTCCAGTGATTTAACAGCCCGGTTCACGTCCGTTGACTTCATCGCGGACAGCTTGGATGCAGCCTCGGCAAAGCTCCCAAGGGCGGAAGAATATCCATTCAGTTTTTCCGGATTCAGTGTTCTCGAAGCCTTGCCAAGCCTCTCCATTCCGGCACACACATTGTCGAATCCCTTGAATCCGCCCAGCCGCCGCTGTAATTTAGCAAGCGAATCTGTTAATTTGTTTAAGGAAGCCTCTGCCCCCTTTGAATTGGCACTGATTTCCAATACCAAAGAGTCGATTGTATTATCTGCCATTTTCTACCTCCTAACTTTTTGAGGATAATAGCCCCGCTCTAGTCGCGAGGCCAAGCAATCAATTAACCTTTTACTCTATGCGCCCAGATGACTTCCGGAAGCAGCTCAAAGATGATTCTTCTCGCCTTTTCATCATCTGGACAATCTTCCATGTCATCAAGCCCGCCGGTCCCTCTTTTCGTCTCTACCTTATAGAGATCTAAAAGCAGTGAATCCGGCAAACGATCTAAAGCTACCAGAAAATCCTTCAGGAGATTCCACTCCGGCGCAGATTCGTTGACTAATATCTGCCCCTCGTCCGTCCGACTGTAAGGAAGATTTAAAAACACCTGAAATTCAACGTCTGAAACCATTCGTCTAAGCTCTGGCGGGGTTTTTCGGAAATCAAAGCTGAAAATATGCTCTGACTGCTTATGATATTGATTTCTAAATTTTTTCAATTGAAACGCATTCATCCCGCTACCTCCACATGAAAAAAAGCGCCAATAACATCATGACGCTACAAAGAGCATTTCCATTCCTATCAGAAACTTCCTCAGAATTATGTGCCGCCTGGTAAGCGAAAGCACCCGCAGCAAATAACACAAATAAGGAAGTAAGTATGTGAATTAACTTGAATAAAAGCATTACAGTTCTCCTTTTTTTTATTTTTTTTGTTTTTATAATAAAAAACCAATTATTGCCTATTGTCAGTCAAATATGATATAATTAGGATATGAATAAAGAAATTGAAAACAATCTACTTTCATTCAAACCTTTCTAGCTCTAGCCGTCAACTTCTTATAGTGGTTGGCGGTTATTTTATTTTTCTGGAGCTGGATGAACTCCAGTGATGACTGCTGTCAGCTCATTGCCGTATAAAGTTTTCCGAAGTCCCACTCCTATTTCCACGAAGTCCCCGATCTGTGCGTTGTTTTCGAAACTTTTAATCTTCGCCTTCTTTCCATCAATATCAATATCATATGTATAGAGTGCGTACTTCTGTCCGCTTCTGGTGACACCTTCATAAACATTAACGCCTATTACCTTATATCTCTGATTCTCCATTATTGTTTCCTTTCCATGTTTTTTTTCTTTAATTTTGGAAAAAGGGTGGAGGTAGGAATCCACCCTAAATTAATTTTTTATCTATCTACCGTATCCTTTTATGTTCTGCTCTGAACTGTCCTCATACACATAGTCAAGTCGGCCAGTGTCGAGGTAGCCCTCAACTGCTTCCTTATATTCTCCATCCATCAAAGCCAGCTTGTCCATGAAATCCGGCTCCACGCTTGAAAGCTGCTTAATTCTTTCCTGTTTTTCCGTTTCGTTTTCGATATTGCCGATTAGATCGTAAATTCTTTTTTCTTCTTCTTTTGACAACTTGAATTCCCGTGGAATATCGGAGATTCCCCAAAGCTCCTCAGCTTCTTTGATCGAATCATTTTTTGTCAAAAAGTTTGAAGCCATTACCAGGGCATACACAGGCTTATCTTCCTCTAAAAGATCTTTTCCAATTAAATCCGGATAGTGGCCAGCATAAGCGGTTACAGCGGTTACTGCATTATCATGAACGCGCTTCAATGCACTCATGAAAGTCTTGGAGTCTGGAGTCTTGACATAGTAGCCATTTTCTTTCGCGATTTCCGAGAAGATACGGGATCCGAAAAAGCTGTTTTTCGTTTCTTCTTCCAGAACCCTCAGCTCCTCAATGCCCAAATGAATTTCAAAATTCCTGATGCAATTCAGTGTCTGGATCAGATTTCCGTCAAGTGGTTTAACCAACCACTTCCGAAAGTCTTTTTCGATATCCTCAACGATTAAATCAATTTCATTCTTTGCGATTCCCCGCGCGACATCAACTTTACTTCCTACATCGATCCAAATCTTACGGCTTTCCTCCCGGAATGCTTCATCGCTGTATCTCTGCCGGGCACGCTCTATTCTCTTTGAATAGTCCCGAAAATGTCTATCCGCCTTTTCCTGATACTCTGTTACTACTGCCTTAATTTGTCCGAATCCCGTCATTTTTTTAATCCTCCATAATATATCCGCCGGCTTTTAGTGTTTCTCGAACCGGATCAGCGTTAGTTGCTGTCACAATCTCTGGCGGCTCTGTGCCATCAATAAACGGGGAAAGTGATTTCCTTAATTGTTTCTCTGTAGGCTTCCCGCCAGATAAACGCATAGCCACCTCAACCGCCGGGGATTTCGCCTGCTCCTGTCTTTTCTTCTCCGCTCTAAGTCGCTGAAGCTCAAAATCTGATAACATAATTATTTCGCCCTCTCTTTCATCGCTTGAATTGTCCTATCCAGTTCAACATTGATTTTCTGCTTGCACATTTCAAGAAAAGCCGCTGCACAAGCCATATCTTCCTTACTGCCACAATCTTCACTTGCCAAAGCCATAAGGGAATTAAACCTCAAAAACGTGTCAATAGCTTCACCTACGGCCCTATCTGATAACAAGCCTTCATCCCGTCCATACTTCCAATCCATGTTAATCGTCCTCACTTTCTTCATTCTTAATTTGCCAGATAAACGACCAATAAGCTCCTGGGTCATCCTCCTTCAATTGATGCTTCTCTGGCCATGACAGCTCCTCAAACTCTTCAAGAGTCTTGGGAGATTCCCGCACTTCTTTCATCTATAGTCACCTCCGTACTTATAGGCACACTTGTTAAAGTGCCTTTTTTATAAATTTCGGAATTTTTGAGGGCCTTTTATTTCTCCCGGTCGCTTACGGGCGTTACCCCGACAGCATATAATTACCCACAGGACCCCTACCTACGGGGTCAAAAAAAGGACTGATCCGCAATAGATAGTCCTTCTTAAAGCACATGTCTTTCTTTCGTTAAAGTAGATTAATGTTCTTCTGTATAGCTTGCTCAAGCTCTGCGGAGCCGATTCCCAGATACCTCTGAGTAATGGCTGCTGAACTGTGCTGCAGTAGAGTCTGTACCAACGCGATATTGTAGTTACTGTCCCGATAAATGTTCGTGGCGAAGAACTTCCGGAAGCTATGGGTTGATATCCCCTCATATCCCAGATAGTCACATACAGCCTTCAGATGCTTCTGCACAGCTCGCTCTGATATCGGGAATATTGCCTCATTGCTTTTGATTTCAGTATCTATACAGTATTGCTGGATATACTGATATATTTCCACCGGAACTGTGAAGGTCCGTGACTTTCCTGTCTTTTGTTCCACTATATCCAGCCTATACCTCTCGCCGTCCTTTACGATGTCCTTCAACCTAAGCTGCAGTATGTCGCTGATCCTCAGTCCCAGATTAGCCTCCAGTACTAAGGCAGTCGCGATTCTCTGATTCGGCCTTGAGCTTAAGAAACCTGTTCTAATCGTGTCTATGATTTCCTTATACTGCTCTTCTGTCAGTGCTAATGTCTTTTTATTCATGGTATCAACCTCCCGTCCTGATACCAATTCTATCACAAAATTTCGTATTTTACAATAATAAAGTTCGTATTTTGCGTATTGATTTTCTCAAACCCTTGTAAACACTAGAAAAATGAGTTCGTATTTTGCGTATTATACGAACTTATCTCAAAAAGACACTTCCGCCAGATAAGGACAGAACCTTTATCAGAAATCCAAATCTGGCTTTTCTGGCTCTGGTGCATCTATGTAACTAGCGTGCCTAGCTGCGATCTCTTCCCGTGATGATGTAGGAACCTGACTTTGAGTATCTGTTATTATTTCAATTCCCGAATCATCACGATATTTGAAATGATTTTTCATCAAAAAGCAAAATGCAGCTACATTAATTTTTCCTGTAGTTCCCCAGTTTTCCAAAAGTGCCGCTAAAACCTGTTTAGCACGCGTGATTATTTCCCCTCGCTCTGAACCCTCTTTCTGCCAATCTAGCAATGTCTGCCTTGTAACTCCAAGTGATAAAGCCATCATTTCAACCCCCGGCTTCACATCTTCTTCAATGCAGCGTTGGAACATATACTCTATGCGTTTTCTAACTTCATTTGCTTCTGTAACTCTAGGCAACTTTTGAAGTTCAGTCATTCGCTCTATCATAGCTGCCATTTCCCCAGGTTTTACATCAATAGGCTGATTATTTGGAAAATTACTCCTTCTATTGCTCATTTTTACCCTCCTTTTCTTGCTCTTTTTTAGATGTCAAGCTATTCGCAAAAGCTAGCTTATCCCCTTTATCTAGCTTGTCCTGCCTTTCTTTTTTGTTTATCTATTCGGTCTAACTCATCAATCACACACAATACCAAGCTTTTCAAAAACTCTGATTGATTCATAAGCTCTCCGGCTTCCTGGACGATTGCATCCCATTCCTGTTCAGAGCCGGAATTATTACACCACTTTTTGTGAAAGTTCCAGGCTTCTCCCCACTGGCTGAAATATTGTTTCTTAAAATCCATGCTACATCTTCCTTTCATTTACCGGGCCAGATAAGCCCGCAAACCCTTGATTTTAAAGCATTTGTGCAAAATGTGCATTTTCTATGTTATTTTTTACAGTTAGCCCTTATAGGCAAATTACATATAAACTGCACAAAATGCACATTGACCCATTTTTTTAGTGAAAAGGTATGTCTTCTGAATCCGTTATTTCTTTGAAATCTGAGTCCATAACGTACCCTTTTACGACATTTTTTACTGTCTTCCCGTCTACAGTTCCGGTCGTTGAAAAGATTCGTTTATTCTTCAATTCCGAAAAGAAATTTGATTTGTTCTCACAGCCGAAGCCATTCTCATCACACCAGCTCGCGTATAACTCATACACTTCTTTGGCTTTACTGTTTTTGTCTGACTTAACCAGGCATTCATTAATGAAGTTACCAACCTTATCGCTGTCCGAACGATATTCGTTTGTAGCGGCTGTCACAGCTTCAGGAGGCTGGAGTCCTTCCTTTCTGTACAGCTGCAGTCCCTCTATGCACCAATTCAAGATTCCTGATAGTTCCTTCTGGCTTTTCAGCTTATTCTTCAGCTTCATGTCACGCTCATGAAGTTCAAAGTGCCGGTCGAAAGTAACCACATTGATTCTACCGGATGAAAACACAGTGTCGTCTGTCACCATCGGAAGGTAGTTCGTATTGATTACGAGCTTAAATTTAGGAATGAAAGAAAATTCCCTCTGATGCAGGTGCCTGGCAGTAATCGTATCTCTTCCGAGTAATGTCTTTAATAAGGCCGTGTCAAATAACATCCTTTTAGGCGGCTCACTGGCATTGCAAAATCGGCATCCGGCGAGCCGGGCAATATCTCCATTCGCCTGCCGGCTGTCATTATTCTGCTTAACAGCTAAGCTTTCCGGCCTCATGGTCAAAGCATAGTCACCTAACATATGAACCAGAGTCTCGCAAAAAGTGCCTTTTCCGTTCCTGGTAGTGCTGCCATATAAGATAAAGCACGTTTCTTCCTGGGTGTTTCCCGTCAATGACAGTCCAGCTATCTTCTGCAAATATTTGATTTTATCCTGATCCCCCTGCATAATCTCGTTGAGGAATTCTTTCCACTTATCACACTTTGACTCCGGATCGTACTCAGCATTGCATATCTTTGACAGGAGCATGTCCGGATCATGCTCCATAAATTTGACAACATCGCCGGACAGATCAAGGGTTCCATTCTGAACGTTTAGGATCTCATCATTTACATCAAGCTGCTCATCGGAGAAGTAGTAAACGTCCTTACTGTCCTGCAACATATTGTTCCGGTTTCGGATACTACATAATGGAGCAACTGACTTAAAATACTGCCTTTCAGGATCAATGCTCAAAGCATACTTAATCAACGCATCCGATAACTCTTTGGCTGATGCTCTGGCCGCCAGCCCCTCTGTGTCAGTGCTCCAACGCTTCCCGTCATATACCATAAAATCTTTTCTGGTAGGATTATAGCGATGTTTGTCTTTGAATACGTCCGCATACAGCCTGCCAAAACCTTTATCTGTTGTCTCGTATCGTTCAGCCTTTAAATCAGAAAGTGTTTGCTCTAGTGAACTCTTTACCATTCGCACGCACACCTCCGATCTCGTCCTGGAGTCCGACTTGATTCAAAGGCCCTTTGCGCTGTAAGTTCTCTTATTTCTGCTTCCGTGGCCTCGAATGTCCCGGATTCTTCCAATATAGCCAAGCAGTCCAAGAGCCACTCCGGCCGATCAGAAGGTAGTCCATGCCCCTGACTGGGCTTCATCCTGCGATATGTACGGGTGTCTGCGGCCGTTAAGATATCAAGCTTATACTCCCCTCTCTGAATTTCGCCCTGAACATATGCCCACACGTCACTGAACGGCTTTATCTCCCCCCTTTCCAGCACCAGATTGTACTTTCTCAGCTTGTCCTTTAACTGGCCGATTTCGACAAATAAAGCAGTGTAAAAAGCCTTCTTTCTGGCTGCTCTCTTCCGTTCCTCTGCCTCTTCCTTCTCTATCCTTCTCCTGACATCTCTTCTGTCCTGACGGCCGTCAGATAAGCCGTAGTACTGTGTTAAGGCTTTCAGGGCTTCCCACTGACTACAGCCCTTAACATATGCGTACAGCGAGATGACATCTCCGCCTTTATTGCCGTTTGCGAAGTCGCAGAAGCGATTGGTTTCTGGAAAAATCGCAAGGCTGGCTGTCTTATCCGGAGATGCCGGACTCTTAACAAAGTAAATAGCACCATGTCGCTGAGGTTCCATATAGCAGTCTTCAATTATTCTTCTTATTCCGATCTCTTCTAATTTCTCTCTTCCTATCTTAAAATCTTCTCTCATCCTATTCGCCTATTCCATTCCCCGCTCCGTCAAATACTCATCAAGCCGCTCTCTCAGATAGAGGTTCTTCCGGCTCCCAAGCTTAACCAAGGCCCCAGCCCTCGCGGCCACTTCAACCAGCTTCTTCCGCCCAATGTTATATCTTGCTCGCGCCTGAGCTTCGCTCAATGTGAGCACTTGATTCAAATTCATGTCTTCCATATCTATTCCCCTTTCCGAGTACAAAAAAGGACACCTGTTCCCAGATGCCCTTTTTTCATACTATGATCTTACCACACTTTACCGTCCCCTAGGAACTCACTTTTTGAGGAGAAATCGAACATTTTTCATTTTATCTGGGCATGTTCAAATCTCTAACTTTCTTTAATCTTTACCACAAACTGCACTGGTTTCGGCGGCTCAGATTCCTGTACTTTTACTATCAACTTCTGTGCTGATTCCACTCTATTTTCATCTTCTTTTATTTCGGTTACGGGTATCCTGATTAATTCCTGTTCTTTACTCCTGTTTACAACAGTTATTTTAATGTCGCCCATTTTAATTTTCCTCCCTGACGTACAAAAATTCCAGCAGCCGATAAACTCTCCGCAGCGTGTACTGGCTCTGCACCTTGTTCAACAAATCAACAATCATATTCCTGTAGTCCATTTGCTTTCTCCCCATTTTCTCTAAAGTAAGGAACTCTTACAAAATCCCGAATGATGTTCAGTGCTTCCTCATCTGTGATTTGATCCGGCATTTCAGAGATCCTCTTTCTCTGATTTGCCTGGTTATTTTTTGGCTGTTCCCGTAATTTTTTAAAATGCGTGTCTATAACGTCCCTAATATCGTCCTGAATCTTTATCAAATAATCAAACACAATGCTGGTATTTGTGAGCGCGTTTTTAGAATTGGCGAACTGCACAAACGCATCATTTAAAGATTCCGGCTCCTTCATATACTCTAAAGTCTCTTGTGCTGACTCTAAGACGAAAAGAGCTTTATCAAGATCTGGTTTCAGGCATTCCAGTTTCCTAATTATTTCCCACTTTTCATCTTCAATCTCACTTATGATCTCACTCGCCAGGCTCCTTGTCTCATCGTACATTTCTTATTCCTCCTTGATTTTTCGCCGGATAAGCCATATAATCAAGGTATATCCGGCTTTTATGCGTGTGTCCGGGTTACTCTGCCCTTGAAGAAGTTGCCGCTTCCTTAAGGGCTTTTTTCGTGGCTTCCAGCTCCTTAGATAACTCATCATACGTTTTGAGCATTAATTCATACTGTTCTACCGGGATCAAAACACTCTTTTGCATATCAATTGTTCCTTTCTTGGTCGTATTTAAAAATCTTCAAAAAGTTCCTTCAGAACTCTCGGCCTATAGTGCTTATCTCTCTCCTGAGTTAATTTGATTCTTCCCCTACCGCTTCCGATAAAAGAGACGTTCATTACTGCGATTCTGTCAATGACTTCCATTTCATTCTTTATGGCCCTGCGCCTTATCAGGCAGTCTTTCATCATCTTAGCGGCCTTATAGCCCTGACAAGCATTTAAAGGATAGAATTCGATATAATGCCGAATATCGGATATCTCTTTATCAACATTTGAAAGTTCTGATTGGAGCGATATCCTCTGTTCTTTTAAATCTTTCGTCACTTTCTCTAAATTATCGTATAATTCAGATATATTCCCCATGTATATCGCCTCTTCTTAGTATTCTCCTTCGTCTTCCAGAATCTCCACTTCCTGGACAGCTTCTCCGCATCCCTCTGAAGTCGTCCAACCCGGCTCATGGTCTTTGAGCGTGATGACTAAATTGCCGTTTTCACTGATTCCAAACCCACAATACCCATCACTGCCTATTTCTTGGCATTCCGTCAGAATCTTCACAATATCGCGAACTCTGTACATCTTCATAGCTCCACCTACCTACTCCTCGAAATTAAGAAAGACACCTTCATCGTCCAGAACGAATCCCAAGTGAATCAGCTTGCCATTCTCTACTTTAACAGCATCCAGAAATACCCTATCATCTTTTTCTACAGCATCTACTGCTGTGATGAACGCTCCCTGCAGCATCTCCAGCTCGCAGCGGTCAACATTGTTATAGACTCTTCTTGGCTTCTCGGCCTTTTCCTCTCTGGAATCATCCAGAAGATACAAAGCTTCTGCGGCCTCCATATCTTCAATTTTATTTTTTTCGGCATAAGTCTCAACCTCGCAGTCAAACAGCGTTTCCGCCGTATCATGGTCAACATCACACCGTTCCATTATGTCCTGCACCATTAACTCCTTCTTAATATCCATATCCATTTTCTTTTCTCCCTTCTTTTTTAACTTTCTCTTTCTGCCTCAAAACCGTAAAATTTTTTCTGAAAAAACGCAGTTGGAACTTTGCCCGATACAGTCAGGTAGCCTTCCGCCTTAAGTTCCGCGTTCATTTCCCGAATCATGCTATAAGCCTTGCCGGTAGACACGCCGACTACCTCCGCCACCTCCTGAGCTGTTAAATACTGCTTCCTCAAGCACAACATCTCCTTTCGATTCTTAGCCACCGCCCCCGGTGCTTTAATCTTCTAAAATTTCTGTTACATCAACCTCAAGAGCCTTTGCAATACGTCCTAAAGTTGCCGGACGAACAGACTTACCACTTATCACATTGTTCACTGTTGGCCGTGGCATTTCTGTGGCTCTTTGTAAATCATCTGTATTCACGCAGGCTCTTGCCATCGCTAATTCTAATTTCTGCCTGTTGGCTTTCACGCTTTCACCTCCAATCAACAAATAGTTTTCTATTGCAAAAATATAATAACAAATAGTTTTCCATTTGTAAAGACCAAAAATAAATATTTTCCTATTTGCAAACACTTAATTTGTATAGTACAATATCTAAATATAGAAGCGAGGTGAAATAAGTGGACATATCAGAAACAATTAAAGGTTTCAGAAAGAGAGAAGGACTAACTCAGAAAAAACTAGCAGACTTAACAGGACTATCTATAGCAACAATACAAGGTTACGAACAAGGTAAATACAGACCTAAAATTGAAGCATTACAAAAAATAGCCATAGCACTTCAAGTTCATGTTTCCACTTTATTGGCAGGAACTGATATAGATTATAATGAAATTTCCAAAATCAGAGACTCAGATGCTAAAAATATGATGAAGCGTCTTGCTTTGATAAAATTTTTAGATTGTATTTATTCTGATGCGTATATTACAAAAATTAAAAGATATGATCCTGATACAAATGAAGACATTTATGTTCACGAATATGTGTCTATAGGTACTGATATGTATAGCTGTGGAGAAATTGCAATAGATGATGAAACCGTAGAAACATTAATTAATATACTCGAAAACACATGCAAACAAATCATTTCCCTAAAAGGTGAACATGGTGCATCTTATGAGGGAGATTTTATAAATAAAAATAACCACTATCATATTCTAAAGGAAACATTACAAATAACTACTGAAGTAAAAAATAAATATAAAAAAATATCTAGAGATGAGATTGAAGCTTATATAGAAATGGATTTGAATAATGCTAAAAAAGAAGAATTTGTGATTGAAGAACCTATTATTTATAAAAAGTCACAAAAATCTAAAGACAATAAACCAGAAGATGAGGATTAACCAGCTCAATCTTGAGCCTGTACTATGACATATAATATACTTACCCGGGGAACCGAAGGGGCGATACCTCCAGCTTCCGGACTTTTTTCAGAAAGGAGCTGGTGAATATGGTTACATATAGCGATCTATTCGCTTTTGTGAGCATGATTTGTTCCATCGTTACTCTTGTTGTTACTCTCAATGAACACAAAAAGTAGCGCCCCTGTCCTGGTAAGATAAGGCGCTACTTTTAGCAAATTACTCTCGCCGGCGGCTGGACTTCACCCAGCTTTCGGTTCTCTTGTTAAGTATATTATATGTCATCCATAAAAATTCGTCAACCTTCGTTTTTTAGCCACCGCCCCCGGCCAGAAATGGAGGAAGAGAATGCCCATCTATAAAGATGAGAAGACAAACACCTGGTACTGCAAATTCTATTACGTTAATTGGCAAGGCCAGAAAAAACAGAAATTAAAAAGAGGATTCAAGCTTCAAAGAGATGCAAAAGACTGGGAACGTAAATTCTTGGAACAATTTTCCAAAAATCCAGATATCACTTTTGAGGCTCTGTACCAAAAATACAAGGCTTACATTACTCCCAGAATCAGAGAAAGCTCCTCCTCTGTCAGGTTTGGTATGCTTGACAAGCATGTACTGCCTTTTTTTAAAGACCGAATTATTTCAGATATTGGCCCTTCTGATATAGCAGCCTGGCAGACTGAACTGCTAGAGAAAAATTTAAGTGATTCTTATGCCCATATGATTAATGTGTATTTAAAAGCTATCTTTTCGTATGCAGTAGAATATATGGGATTACCTAAAAATCCATGCACAAAGTCCATCGGATCGCTTAAAAGCCAAAAAATAAATTTCTGGACTCCCGAAGAATACAAGCAGTTTTCTGAGGCATGCAAAGATAATTTAGAATACTTCACACTTTTTGAGCTGCTTTATTACACCGGTATGCGAGTTGGAGAGGCTCTTGCCCTTACATTGAACGATATTGATTTTGAGCAGAATATTGTTTCGATTACTAAAACATATTACCGAATAGTTGGAAAAGATTTAATAAATCCACCAAAAACAGCCGGAAGTGAACGAACCATTCTAATGCCGGATTTTTTGACAGCTGAACTATTGGACTATGTAGGACACCTGTATGAACCAGCTCCCGATGACCGTATATTTAACAAACGCCCTCAATACGTCCGCTCTGTCCTGAGAGACAGGGCCAAAAAAGCAGGGATAAAGCAAATTCGTGTTCATGACCTGAGGCATTCTCATGCTTCTATGCTTATCAACCTTGGAGCTAATCCCTTATTAGTTGCAGAACGATTAGGGCATGAATCGCCAGCCATAACACTTAAAACTTATTCTCATTTATTCCCTTCGACTCAGAATGATATCGTGTCAAAAATCAAAAAAATATAAAATAGTATCATTTTAGTATCACAGAAGATAAAAAAGAGCCTAAACCCTTTGATTTATAAGGGAAAAGGCTCTTTTGATTCCTATTTCTGCACAATATTTATAATCTTTCCAGGCACATAGATTTCTTTTACAATGTTTCCTGTCAGTTTGTCTTTTACTGCTTCTTTTCCTGCTGCCAGAGCGGTTTCTTTATCCACATCAGCCGGAAGAGCTACCACGCCTCTCGTCTTTCCGTTGATCTGCACGGCAATCTCTACCTCGTCGTCCTTCATGGCTTCTGTATCGCACTCCGGCCATGTGCTGTGGAATACGCTGTCCGTTCCGCCCAGCTCTCTCCAGAGCTCCTCGCCCAGATGGGGAGCAAACGGCGCCAGCAGGGTAACGAAGGTCTTTAAGGTCTCCTTATCGATTCCGCCTTCCTTCTTTGCCAGCTCAATGAACTTGTTATTGTACTCCATGAATCCGGAAATAACCGTATTTAAGCTGAACTGCTCGAATCTCTGCTCGATATCGTAAACCAGCTTATGGCGCAGCTTCACCATTTCCTTCGTCTCTTTGATATCTTTATCCTTGCTTGTCATAACCAGGTTGTAGAAACGGTTTAAGAAACGGGAAACGCCCTCGATTCCTCTGTCGTCCCACTCAGCGTCTAACTCCGGCGGTCCTACGAAGAGCTCGTAAAGTCTTAAGGAGTCGCAGCCGTAATCGCGCACCAGATCATCCGGAGAAACTACGTTGCCCTTGGACTTGCTCATCTTGATTCCGTTCTTTCCGGTGATCATTCCCTGATTGAACAGTTTCTTGAACGGCTCGTCAAAGTCAACTACACCGATATCGTGGAGGAACTTGGTGTAGAAACGGGAGTACAGAAGGTGAAGCACCGCGTGCTCTACACCGCCGATGTACATATCAACCGGAAGGTATTTGTCTGCTTTCTCCTTGGAAACAAGAGCTTCGTTGTTCTTGCTGTCCACGTAGCGGAGGAAATACCAGGAAGAACCAGCCCACTGAGGCATGGTGTTGGTCTCTCTCTTAGCCGGAGCGCCGCAGCATGGGCAGGTTGTGTTCACCCACTCGTCGATGGCAGCCAGCGGAGACTCACCTGTGCCGGTCGGCTGGTAGCTGTCTACCTCCGGCAGCGTCAGCGGAAGCTGATCCTCAGGAACCGGCACGTTTCCGCACTTCGGACAGTGGATAATCGGAATCGGCTCGCCCCAGTATCTCTGGCGGGAGAATACCCAGTCGCGCAGCTTGTAGTTGACAGTCTTGCGGCCAATACCCATTTTTTCAATCATCCCCGGAGCTTCCTTCTTCAGGACAGAAGACTCCATTCCGTTCCACTCGCCGGAATTGATCATGGTTCCGCTTGCCTCTGTGTAGGCCTCGGTCATGTTCTCAATCTCTTTTCCGTCCTTGGCAATAACCTGGATAATCGGAATGCCGAACTTGGTAGCAAACTCAAAGTCGCGGTCATCGTGGGCCGGAACGCACATAATAGCGCCTGTACCGTAATCTGCCAGTACATAGTCGGACAGCCAGATCGGAACCTTCGCTCCGTTTAACGGGTTCACTGCGTAGGATCCGGTAAATACGCCAGTCTTCTCCTTATCCTGGAGACGATCTACGTTGGACTTCATGGAAGCGTCGAAAATGTATTTCTCCACTGCCTCTCTCGTCTCGTCGGTAGCCAGGCTCTTGGCCAGAGCGTGCTCCGGAGCCAGAACCATAAAGGTAGCGCCGTGAAGAGTGTCAGGTCTGGTGGTGTAGACAGTAATCTTGTCTTCTCTTCCCTCTACCGGGAAATCCACCTCTGCGCCGTAGGATTTTCCAATCCACTCGCTCTGCATCTTTTTAACCTTCTCCGGCCAGTCTAACTTGTCCAGATCATTTAACAGGCGCTCTGCATAAGCGGTAATCTTAAGCATCCACTGGCGGAGGTTCTTCTTCGTAACGGCAGTTCCGCAGCGCTCGCAGCAGCCGTTGACAACCTCCTCGTTGGCAAGGCCTGTCTTACAGGACGGACACCAGTTAATGGGGAACTCCTTCTCATAGGCAAGGCCCTTCTTGAACATCTGCACGAAAATCCACTGCGTCCACTTGTAGAAGTTCGGATCTGTTGTATTGACCTCCATATCCCAGTCGTAAATTGCGGCAATCTCGCCAATCTGGCGCTTAATGTTCTTGATGTTCTCAGCTGTAGATTTAGCCGGATGAACGCCCATCTTGATTGCATAGTTCTCTGCCGGAAGTCCGAACGCATCCCAGCCCATGGGATGAATGACATATTTTCCTCTGAGAAGCTGGTAGCGGCTCCAAACGTCAGAAATTACGTAGCCTCTCCAGTGGCCTACGTGAAGACCGCTTCCAGACGGATATGGGAACATATCCAGACAGTAATATTTTTCTTTTTTTCCATCATTGACATTGATCGGGTTCTTTTCCCAGTTTTCCCGCCACTTTTTCTCAATGGCGGTATGGTTGTACTGTGCCATTTTCATTTCCTCCTTTTGTTATATACGCAGAATCTGGAGAAACGAGCTGCTGCATAAGGAAGCATTCTGCTTTCCAGAATTTCTCTGAAATAAAAAATGCCCTGCATCTCTCTGCTGATTCTGCATAGAGACGCAAGGCTTATCCTCTCGCGCGGTACCACTCTATTTCATGCCGTGGGCATGCTCTTATGGGGGAAACTGCCTGACTGCTGTCCTGAATCATACGGCCAGGCACAGACTCAGACGGCATTTTCTCCTCACCGCATAACGGGCGGCTTCCGGCTCTGCCTACTCAGGAGGGCTCCGATTATATTCACATAGAAATCAAATCTGTCGGCCTTCCCTTCAGCAGGCTGCTCCAAGGCGAGTTCAAACGCGCTCCCCAACTGCCTCGCACCACACGGCAGCTCTCTGATGGTTCCTGCACTCTACTACTCCTCTTCCCAGCATTTACTGATGGTTCTTAATTTAACATACTTGCAGACGGCTGTCAAGGTTCTGCCAGGCGATTTCCAGCCGATTTTCCAGGCAATTTCCGCTGCATTTCCACAGCCGCCTTATGGATCTTGCATATCAAATCTCACTGCCTCTGCCATGCCTTCTCACCTTCCGGCTCGATGTGAAGTGTCTGGTCAGAAGGCTCCTCTGTGATAGAAAGAAGGCCGTTTTCCTCCTGCACAATCCCTCGGGCCGCAACAGCCGAATAGACGGTTCCATTGGAGTCCTCAGCGACAATGCGAAGATCGATCCGGTCCCCTGTCTCCGGACTCAGCTTCATGTTCCAGGAAGCCGTATAGATACTATCCGTGCCTTCCATCCAGGCAGTATCTCCCTCTGCTCCGCTTGTCTTCTCTGTTTCCAGAAGATTCTGCGCCTGTATCATCTCATTTCCAATATAAATCTGAACCTCCGCCCTGGTTAAATAAACGTCTTCTGGCACACTGACTGTAAACAGTGAGACGTCCGGAGAAAGCTCCACCTCTGTCTTTCCTGTCCCGCTGCTCCAGCCCAGGAATCCGGAACAATCCATCTGAAGAAAACAGGCATCCTTCACCGACACGTGTTCTAAGATCTCTCCCTTTATTTCTTCCCCGCTCTTTTTATAAATTTTAAGGATTCCCGACTCTGTCAGGGCCGATACCTCCGTCTCTGCCTGAAACTGCGTGCCTTCCGTCCGGACTGCCGGAAGACTGACGGTTTCTTCCGCCCCCTCCCATATGAAATAAACTTCCTCCCCTTCCCGGTATTCCTTCAAATCTGCCGTCACATGAACTTCTGCTCTCAGACTATCCTTCGAGGTGACTGTCACCTGAAACTGATCCACAAAGCTGTCGGCCCGTTCCTGTCCTCTCTGAATTTCTGAGGAAATCCCACGAACCGTATCAGTTACACTGCCCTCCATCTGGCTGACTCTTACCTGCAGTTCCTGCACCTGGCGAAGGAGGCTCCTGTTCTCTCCGGCCAGAAAGAAAAGCCCTCCTGCCGCTAAAACCAGGTTCGCCGTCCCAAGACAAATCAAAATCATCTCTTTTCCGGGCTTTAATTTTCGGTCTTTCATCTGGTGCCCCCCTTTCTTTGGGAGATTGTGTTTCTTATGGTTGTAAAATGATTATACTATATTAATTATCTTAATATCTTTACAATATTCTTACAAATCACCCTGATCGTCTTTTTCTCTACCCCCACTCTTTGCAGACGTCAATCCACTCAGAAAAACCTGAGTACCGGTTTACAACCTTTTCAGTGGCTGGTCCAGATATACGGCAGCGCCTTCATTCACTGCAAACGGTGAACTCCTCTAACATACATTCCAATACCAGAAAAGCCGCCGCACCATAGACGTTCATCCATCTATGGCGCGGCGGCTTTATGCCCTACAAAAACACCTTTCTTCCCCCAGCATCCGGTATCCCAAGCTCTTCTCTGTACTTGGCCACGGTTCTTCTGGAGATGGTAAATCCCTTCTCCTCCAGCTTTTCCGCCAGCAGCCGGTCGCTGAACGGCTTCTTCTTATTTTCTTCCTTTATGATTTCTGTCAGGGCGCTCTTCACTCCCTGAACAGAAACCGATTTTCCGCTTCTTCCCTTTTCCTCTGAAATGCCTCTGGAGAAAAAGTAGTTCATGGGGTAGATTCCCCAGGAACACTGGAGATACTTCTGGCGCACAGCGCGGCTGACTGTGGACTCGTGGATGCCGATAGTCTCCGCCACCTCGCTCTGCTTTAACGGCTTTAAATAGGCAGGACCTTTCTCAAAGAATTCGCTCTGCATAGCCAGAATCGTCTTAGTCACGTTCATGATCGTGCGTCCTCTCTGCTCCATGCAGGTGCGGATCCACTCGGCCTGTCTCAGCTTTTCCCTCAGATAGTCGTGAACCTGAGCGGAGTCAGACTGTACGGACATTTTTCTGTAGTAATCGTTGATCTCAATGGTCGGGTAGGTGCTCTCATTTAAGAGAATTTCAAACCGGTCGGCAAATTTCACTACCGTCACGTCAGGAATCAGATAGGACAGCTGCTCTCTGGAAGAAAAATGGCTGCCTGGTCTTGGATTCAGGTTCCGGATCTTCTGGCAGATCTCCGCTGTCTCCTCCACAGAAAGGTGCACCTTCTTGGCAATGGCCGGAATCTTATTTCCCGCCAGAAGCTCCAGATGCTCTTTTACAATCTCCTCTGCTTCCGGCGTATCCGCCTTGTTTCTCTGCAGCTGAAGGAGAAGGCACTCTCCCAGATTCCTGGCGAATACGCCCGCCGGTTCCAATGCCTGAAGTCCGGCTACAATCTTTTCAATCCGCTCCACCGGCTCCCCAAACCGCTCGGCCACAGATTCCGACGGTTCGTCCAGATACCCCTTATCATCCAGACTCTCCATCAGATACGAAACAATCTCCTCATCCTTTCCCGACAGCTCCTTTAAGCTCACCTGGGACCATAGGTAATCCTGCAGGGATTCCTCGTCGTTCTGCTTGAATTTCCAGTCGTCATTCCCCTCTTCCTCGTCTCTGGATTCGTGCATATAGGTATCCCTGTTTTTGCTGTTCAGTGATTCCAGCCACTGATATTTGGCCATCCGCTCTTCCTCCGGCGACGGCTGATTCAAATCTACCACAGGATTTTCCAGAAAAATTTCCCCTAATTTTTCACAAAGCTCCTGTACCCCCATCTGAAGAATTTCATTTGACAGGATCATCTTCTGCGATAGTATCTGTGTCTGCTCTGCCTTAATAAATAGTTCTGTCCTCACTCTAATTTCCTTTCTTATGTAACTGTCTCTTTCTTAAATCCTATGATGTCTTCCTCTTGCCCCCGGCTTTTCTCAGAAAAAAGTCTGCTTATATTCCATTTCAGCGCCAGTGTCAGCATACAAGAGACCATATACGGCTGACCTTTTCAGGC
>ERZ832522.267-NODE-267-length-75689-cov-43.921160_pt1 | contig 75689 bp, 78 predicted proteins | sample MGYA00519951_ERZ832522 | MGnify/ENA primary metagenome ERZ832522 (study PRJEB31850, sample SAMEA3708728) | human gut metagenome | biome: human gut; feature: human-associated habitat; material: faeces | place: China | collected 2014 ... | reverse complement strand
CAATAATTGGATGTTTTATAGGTAATAAAATAAAAAATAGTTAGTCAAATTACAATTTATTGAGTAAATCAGAAATGGTTTGCTCTTTTTTTATGACAAAATGAAAGGAGTGAGAAAGATTGCAACGACAGGAATATGGAAAATAGAAAAAAGATTAGATAATGTAATAGATTATACTACTAATATTGAAAAGACTATTAATAGTGATTATGGTAAAGACAATTATTATGATTTACACAATGTTATTGATTATGTTGAAGCGGATTATAAAACAGAAAAGCAATTTTATGTGTCTGGTGTGAATTGTAATCCTAAAACTGCATTAGAAGAAATGACTATTACAAAAGAGCAATATGGTAAGACTGGAGGAATACTTGGCTTTCACGCATTTCAATCATTTGCAGAGGGAGAAGTTACTCCAGAACAATGTCACGCTATTGGAGTAAGACTTGCCGAAGAAATGTGGGGAGATAGGTTTGAGGTTGTTGTTAGTACACATCTTAACACTAATCATTATCATAATCATTTTGTAATAAATTCCGTATCATTTAAAGATGGAAAAAGATATTATGATAAAAGAGAAACTTATGCAGAATTGAGAAGATTATCAGATTCTTTATGTGAGGAATACGGCTTGTCGGTATTGAAAGAAAAGCCTTGCAGAAATAGTAGAATCAACTTTGCTAATTATCAAAAAGACAATAACAATAAAGTTAATTATTACTCTATTGCTAAAAATGATTTAGATAGAGCAATAGGTATGGCTACTTCTTATTATGACTTTGAAGATTTGATGAAAGCAATGGATTATGAGTTAATTTATAGAGGAAATAAGTTAAGCATAAAAAGAAGTCCATATAAGAAAAATATCCGTATTGAAAGATATTTTGGTAATGAATATTCTATTGATAGAATTAAGCAAAGAATTGATGAAGAATATATCAAACGAGTACCTTTTATAGAAGAATATGGTAACAAGAAAAAGTATAATGCTAACTATTATAAAAAGCGAAAGCCAAAAGGATTTTATGCCTTATATATTCACTATTGTTATCTATTAAGAGTATTTCCTAAAAAGTATCCTTATCAAAAATTATCTCCTGCTATTCGTGCTGATGTACGAAAGATGGAAGAAATATCAAATGAAACAAGACTGCTTGTCAGAAATAATTTAAAAACTGACGAGCAGTTTTTTGCGTTTAAAGAAGATAAAGAAAAAAGACTTGAAGAACTTATGGATCAGAGAAGTAAACTCTGGTACAAACATAAAAAGTCAAAGTCAAAACAAGAAAAGGAAGAAATTAAGGAACAAATAGATAACTTAAATAAAGAAATAAATCCGTTACGAAAGGAGGTGGTGCTATGTAAAGATATTATAGAAAGAAGTAAGAAGATGGAACGAAATCTTCAAGAACTATCTGATGAAAAAAATCAAGAAAAGGAGGTAGAGAAAAATGAACACATCAGGTGACGCTGCTGAATCTATTGTAAGAATGAGCTTACAAGGATTAGAGGTAGCAGTAAGACTATCTGGAAGTGGAGCAAAAAATATTGCTGCACTAATGATTGCGATATTAAAAGACCAAAAACAAACAAAAGGTAAGACAAGGCTTACTAATATGCTTAAATCTGGTAAAGAACTTAAAGTATTTACTGTTAAGGAAGAAGATTTAAGAAAATTCACAGAGGAAGCAAAAAGATATGGTGTTTTATTTTGTGCTTTAAAAAGTAGAGGTAAAAGTGTAGATGGTATGGTCGACATTATGGTTAGAGCAGAAGACGCAAGTAAAATAAATCGTATTGTTGATAGATTTAATCTTGCTACTGTTGATACGGCTTCTATTAAAAGTGAAATTCAAAAATCAAAAGACAGTAAAGATAAAGGTGTTGTTATTAAGAGTGTCGAAGAAAAATTGGTTGATGATATTTTATCTAAACCTATAAGCAAGGAGGAAAATGAAATGTCAAACCCCCAAGTGGCAAAGACAGAAAAAAGCCCTCTGTCAGAGCCTACCTTAGACAACAAAAACAAGTCAGACAAGGGTACTAAATCTGAAAAACCATCTGTTAGAGAAGAAATAAAAGCAATAAGAGAAGAACAGAAGAAAGATAAAGATTTAGATAAAGATGAACTTAAAAAAGAAAAGCCAGAAAAATACAAAACAACAAAGCACAAACAACCAAAATCAAAAAAGAAAAAATCAAAGGAAAGAGGGTAATAGAATATGAATGATTTTGACCAAATAATGGCTAATGCTAATAGTAATACCACTAAATCAAATAAATCTTTTGATAAAAATGCTTGGAGAGAAAGAAAGCAACAAGAAAGACAAGAAGTATATGATTTAATGGACAAAACAGCAGACGAGATAAAAACAGATATTAACAAGTATAAACAATACCTAGATGTTCAAGGAAGATTCGACAAATACTCTGTTGGTAATGCACTTGTAATATCTGCTACTTATCCTAATGCTATACAAATAAAAGAATTTGATGATTGGAAAGAATCCGGAGCATTTATAAAGAAAGGTGCAAATGGTATTAAGATATTAGAACCGGGAGATTCTTATACAAGGTCAGATGGTAGTTCTGCTATTTCATATAACGTTAAGAAAATGTTTGATATATCACAAACAACTTCTACACAGAAGCCAAGAACTATCAATTATGATGATAGAGTAAAATTAACGGCTCTTTTAAAAGACTGTCCTGTTGATATAAAGGCAGTAGATGAAATTCCAAATAGTGATAAAGTTGCACTATGGAATAGGGAAGATAATGTTTTATATGTTAAAAGGGGTGGAGAAACTCCAACAATATTTAAACAACTTGCAAAAGAACTAACTAGGTCTGCACTTGAAGAAACAGGAAATACTGAACTAGATAATTTTAAATGTGAATCTACTTCATATATGTTATGTAAGAAATATGGAATTGATGTGTCAGATATAAATATCAACACTATTCCAGAGGCATTTAAAAATATGAGTGTTAGTGAGGTAAGAAATGAATTAACTTCTATGCGTAGCAATATGGAAGATATAAATACTAGAATGAGTGCATATTTTGAAACTATTTCAAAGGCACAAAAAAATAAGGAACACGAAAGATAGGAGGAATTATGAAAGAAGAAATTAAAGTGTTAGAACTTGATAAATACGAGTTAGGTATTCTTATCAATGCTTTAAATGAGTTTAGAAATAAAATGATTAAAGAGGGCAAAGATACAGAATATGTTGATGAGGTTTTATTAAGAGCCATTGACGCCCCACCTAAAAAAAAAGTTCTCACAAGGTCTATGAGGAGAGATGAATACAGATTCTAGTTATCCAAAGTGGTTGTATTGTCTTGGACTAATACCGACAATATGGTTAGCACTTTTAATTGCACCATCAATAAATGGAGGATTACCACAAATAATGAAAGATTTTTCAGATGTTATTGGTAATCCTTTTCATATTACTTGGTGTGATAGTTCAATAAAAGTAATAATAATATTTATTATTGGTTATGTAATGGCAATTACGATTTATTTATCTACTAAAAAGAATTACCGTAGGAGAGAAGAACACGGCTCTGCAAGGTGGGGAAATGCAAATGAGATAAATAAAAAGTACAAACAACTACCTATGGATAGAAATAAGTTATTAACTCAAAATGTTTGTATAGGGTTAAATGGAAAAAAGCATAGAAGAAATCTAAATGTTTTAGTCTGTGGTGGTAGTGGAGCAGGTAAGACAAGGTTTTATTGCAAACCAAATGTAATGCAATGCAATACCTCAATGGTAATTTTAGACCCCAAGGGCGAAATTGTGAGGGACACAGGCGAATTATTGAAAAAGAAAGGCTATGAGGTAAAAGTATTAGACTTAATAAATATGGAAAAGAGTCATTGCTATAACCCGTTCGTTTACCTAAAAAACGACAATGATGTTCAAAAACTTGTAACCAATTTATTTAAGTCAACAACACCAAAGGGTAGTCAGTCTAATGATCCGTTCTGGGATACGGCTGCAAGTATGTTATTACTAGCACTTGTATTTTATCTTAAATACGAAGCACCAGAGGATGAACAAAACTTTCCAATGGTAATGGAATTACTTCGAGCAGGAGAAGTACACGAAGATGATGATGCTTATGTAAGTCCATTAGATGTTTTATTTAATAGATTAGAAGAAAGAGAACCAGAACATATTGCAGTTAAGTATTATCGTGATTATCATAGTGGTTCTGCTAAAACATTAAAATCTATTCAGATTACTTTGGCTGCAAGATTAGAAAAATTTAACCTAGAAAGTTTGGCTTCTTTAACTGCTACTGATGAATTAGATTTACCATCATTAGGAGAAAAGAAAACAGCATTATTTGCACTTATACCGGATAATGACACGAGCTTTAACTTTCTAGTTAGCATTTTATACACGCAACTGTTTCAGCAGTTGTTTTTTTTGGCAGACCATAAATACGGAGGAAGTTTACCAGTACACGTTCATTTCATAATGGACGAGTTTGCCAATGTTTCACTTCCAGATGACTTTGATAAGATACTTTCAGTTATGCGTTCAAGAGAAGTTTCAGTATCTATTATTCTTCAAAATCTTGCACAGTTGAAAGCACTTTTTGAGAAGCAATGGGAGTCAATAGTAGGAAACTGCGATGAATTTCTCTACCTAGGAGGAAACGAGCAATCTACGCACAAATATGTTTCAGAACTCTTGGGGAAAGAAACGATTGATACTAATACTTATGGAAAATCAAGTGGTAGAAGTGGCAATTATTCAACTAACTATCAAATAAGTGGTAGGGAGTTATTAACCCCTGATGAAGTAAGGTTACTTGATAATAAATATGCAATTCTTTTTATAAGAGGAGAAAGACCAGTAATGGACTTTAAGTATGATATTTTAAAACACCCTAATGTGGCATTTACTACTGATGGGAAAGAAAAGCCTTACTTACACGGAGGAACAGAAAATGCTATTGCTTCAATTAGTATTGACGAAAATGTAGATAACTATGATTTCACAGAAATTGAAGATATAGCAAATGACTATGAATTGATTACTTCGGAAGAGGTAGAAGACTATTTTAAAGGAAAAGGAGAATGAAATTTATGAATAAAAATAGTAAACAATTAAAAATGAGTAGTAAAGGAAAGAAATTATTTAAGGCTTATGTATTGGGAGTAAGTCTTTTTGCAATAACCATTGGAACAAGTATGAATGTTTTAGCAGCAGATGATCCAATGACTGTTGTAAATAACTTATCAAACTTTATCTTTGGACTAATTAGAGCAATAGGTATGATTTTGCTAGGCTTTGGTATAGTTCAAGTAGGCTTGTCATTAAAGAGTCATGACCCTAGTCAAAGAGCCAATGGTTTCTTGACAGTTGCAGGTGGTATTGTTATCACATTTGCAAAAGAAATTTTAAATATGATTACAGGTTAAGCGATTATCAAAGGGCGAGTAAATATTCTACTCGTCCTCATCTTATTTTTACAAGGAGGTGTTAATATTGAGCGATAATTGGGTAGTGCAAAATTTACAAAATGCACTTGATACTTGGAACTCAAAGTTAGGAGAAATATGGCAATTAGTTACGCAAACTCCGGAAACTTTTAAAGGCGGAAGTATTTGGAATGTAATTCTAAATATTCACGGTGCTGTTCAAGCTATTGGACTTGCATTGTTAGTTTTATTCTTTGTAGTTGGTGTAATGAAAACTTGTGGCTCTATAACAGAAGTAAAGAAACCGGAACACGCTCTTAAATTATTTATACGATTCGCAATCGCAAAGATAGTGGTAACATACGGACTTGATTTAATGCTTTCATTATTTAAGATAGTTCAAGGAGTTATATCTACAATTATTCAGGCTTCAGGACTAGGTGGAGCAACAAGCACAACATTACCACAAGAAATTATAACGGCAGTAGAAAAATGTGGTTTCTTTGAATCCATACCACTATGGGCAGTCACACTAATTGGTGGCTTATTTATTACAGTATTATCTTTCATAATGATAATGACTGTTTATGGAAGATTCTTTAAGTTATATCTTTATACTGCAATAGCACCGATACCGTTATCTACTTTTGCAGGAGAACCTACACAAAGTGTTGGGAAGAGTTTTATTAAATCTTATTGTGCCGTTTGTTTAGAGGGAGCAATTATAGTCTTATCTTGTATTATATTCTCTCTATTTGCAAGTTCACCACCAGTAGTGGACGCAAATGCAGCAGCAGTCACGCAGGTGTGGAAATATATTGGAGAATTAATTTTCAATATGTTAGTGCTTGTAGGAACAATAAAATTATCTGATAGAGTCGTTCGTGAAATGATGGGATTATAAGGAGGTGTCAAATGAACGGAAAGATAGAAAAAATAAAAAATGATATAGAAACATTTTTAAAAGATACAATGGACCATCAAAATAAACACATTGATTATATTTTGTATGATCCAGACAATGATAATATTTTTGTATTAGCAAGTGATGCTTATGGTGAAGCAATAGAGTTTACACCTTTTACTAAGGAGTATGATGGAGGGTATCTTGAAGTTCCAGAGTGGGATTATAATTTTGATTATTATATCTATAACTATTTAGAAGAAGGTAAAAGAATAGGCTATATGACTGATGAAGTTCACTATTCTATTTGGAACTCTATTCACGAGTTATATCCAGAAGATATTGATTACAAAGATGGAGTTCAAGCATATCTACAATATTGTGCAGACAATGGAATTACAAAAGAATATTTGGATAAAAAGACTGGTTTTGATACACCAGATGTTATGCAATATTTTGAAGGACTAGCAATAAATGATACTATGAAATATAAAGGTTATATTATAGAGGCTGATGACTTAAATTTGGATAATCCAAAAGAAAACCTTGTCCATATATATGAAAATGAACAAGACTATGACAAAAAGGAAGAAATAGAAACAGTTTCACTAAATACTATTGGATTAAAACAAAATGTTAGAGATTATATAGATGAGTTTTATATTGATAAAACTGTTATAGAAAGTGAAAAGGCATATTTCACATTTGTATTAGGATACGACTTGTTAAATGATATGCTTTCAAAATCATCAACACCAGAAAATGATGTTAGTTATGATTTCTGCAATATGATTGCAGGGGAATTTTTAAAGAGCGAAGAATACAAAAATGAAAAATATTCTTCTTATGAAATGTTAGAAAGTTGGGTAAATGATAACAAGGATTTCATAAGAGAACAACACAGTTTATTTATTGGAGAAACAATTGATAGAGATACTACTAGAATGCTTGATGGTGGTATGTATGTTATAGATTTAGGTTATAGAAATAAGCAACCAGTTGCTTTAATTGAAAAAACAATGCAAGACAATAGTAAAGAATATATTATTGCATTTAACTATAAAATTACTGATAAAAAAATTGACTGGGCGTATGGTTATTATTATAACGAAAATATTTCAAAAGCAAAGCAAGATTTTAATAAAGTATTGTCCGGTGGAAATCTTGCAAACACATTTGATAAAAATAAAAAGGACAAAGAAAGGTAGGTATAAATGGAAGTAAAAATAAATAGGGAAATAAGAAACTATACAGAAAGCATTTTCTTCGGACTGTCATTAAGACAGTTCGTTTTTTCTATATTGGCTTGTGGTGTAGCAGTATTATTATACTTTTTATTAAAAGGACACTTTGGAATAGAAACTTTGTCTTGGGTATGTATATTAGGTGCTGCACCTTTTGCTGCAATAGGTTTTGTAACTTATAACGGTATGACAGCCGAAAAGTTTTTATACGCCTATATTAAATCAGAGTTTTTAATACCAAAGAATCTAACTTTTAAACCAGTTAATTTTTACTACGAATTATTAAAAGATAAATTAGAAAAGGAGGGTGAAAATAGTGAAGACATTAAGAACACTATTCAAACAAGATAAAGAAGCATTTGTAGTGCCAAAAGGAATACAAGATGTTATACCTGTTACTAGAATATGGCAAGATGGAATATTTCAAGTAGGAAAAAATAAATATTCAAAATGTTACCGTTTTACTGATATAAACTATGCAGTTGCAAGTAGGGCAGATAAAGAGGGTATGTTTTTAGAATATAGTGAGTTATTAAATTCCTTTGATACAGGAGCAACCACTAAAATAACTATATTAAATAGAAGATTAAACAAAATAGACTTTGAAAAAAATATTTTATTACCATTATCTAATGATAAGTTAGATGAATATAGGAAAGAATATAATAAAATGCTTTTAGATAAAGCAACAGGAGCAAACGGAATTACACAAGAAAAATTTATAACAGTTTCAGTTAATAAAAAAAGTGTAGAAGAAGCAAGAAACTATTTTACAAGAATTAGTGCTGATTTAATAAATCACTTTTCACAACTAGGTTCAAAATGTATTGAATTAGAAGCAGAAGATAGATTAAGACTATGTCACGATTTTTATAGACAAGGAGAAGAAAATACTTTTACTTTTGATATGATACAAAATATGAAAAAAGGACATAGTTTTAAAGATTTTATATGCCCTGATAGTTTTGAGTTTGAAAAAGATTATTTTAAAATGGGTAAGAAATATGGTAGAGTCATTTTCTTAAAAGAATATGCAAGTTATATTAAGGACAATATGGTGGCAGAACTTACAGATTTAAACAGAAATATGATGATGAGTATTGATGTCATACCAGTTCCTATGGACGAGGCTGTTAGAGAGGTAGAGAATAGAAGATTAGGCGTTGAAACGAATATAACTAACTGGCAAAGAAGACAAAACTCTAATAATAATTTTAGTGCAGTAATACCTTATGATTTAGAGCAACAAAGAATTGAATCAAAAGAGTTTTTAGATGATTTAACAACTCGTGACCAAAGAATGTTTTTAAGTGTATTAACAATGGTGCATACGGCAGATAGTAAGGAACAATTAGATAATGATACTGAAAGTCTATTAACTACTGCTAGAAAACATTTATGTCAGTTCTCGATACTTAAATATCAACAAATGGATGGACTAAATACAGTAATGCCATTTGGAGTTAGAAAGATAGACGCATTAAGAACTTTGACTACTGAAAGTCTAGCAGTATTTATACCTTTTAGAGTACAAGAGATAAATCACGAAAACGGAATTTATTATGGTCAAAATGTTATAAGCAAAAATATGATTATTGCAGATAGACGACAATTATTAAATGGTAATTCGTTTATTCTTGGAGTTTCTGGCTCTGGTAAATCATTTACTGGAAAGAACGAAATTGTATCAGTAATACTTCGTGACCCTAATGCAGATGTAATAATTATTGATCCAGAGCGTGAGTATTCACAGTTGATAAATGCCCTTGGTGGAGAGGTAATTCATATATCTGCAACAAGTAATAATCATATAAATGCTATGGACTTAAATAGTGAATATGGAGATGGTGCTAACCCAGTAATTTTGAAATCAGAGTTTATACTTTCTCTATGTGAACAGTTGATTGGTGGAAATAATCTTGGACCAAAGCAAAAAAGTATTATAGATAGATGTACTGCTTCGGTTTATAGACATTATCAACAAGGAAATTATCAAGGTGTTCCACCAACATTACAAGATTTTAGAGAAGAATTATTAAAACAAAATGAACCAGAAGCAAAAGAAATTGCGTTAGCGATTGAACTATTTACAAATGGTAGTTTAAATACCTTTGCTAAAAACACAAATGTTGATACTAATAACAGATTATTGTGCTATGACATTTTAGATTTAGGAAAGCAATTATTACCTATTGGTATGTTAGTAGTTCTTGATAGTATTTTAAATAGAATAACCACAAACAGGAGTAAAGGTAGAAATACCTTTATTTTTATTGATGAAATTTATCTATTATTTCAACACGAGTATTCTGCTAACTTCCTATTCACTTTGTGGAAGCGTGTGAGAAAGTATGGAGCATATTGTACTGGTATAACACAGAATGTTGATGATTTATTACAAAGTCATACTGCTAGAACAATGTTAGCTAATAGTGAGTTTATAGTAATGTTAAATCAGGCTAGTACCGATAGATTAGAATTAGCAAAATTACTTAATATATCAGAACTACAAATGGGGTATATCACAAATGTAGGAGCAGGACAAGGGCTATTAAAAGTAGGTAGTTCATTAGTTCCATTTATAAATAAATTTCCAACAAATACTAAACTATATAAACTTATGACTACAAAACCCGGCGAAGGTAATTAACAGTTAGGAGGTGGTTATCTTGGCAGACATTAAAGTCAAAGATATAGCAAAAAAAGGTGTAAAAACAATTAACAAAGCAGTAGTTCAAACCGAAAGATTTAAAGATAATATTGTAAGAACAAAAGAAAAAGCAGAAGAAACTGTTAGTAATGATATTAACAGTAATGAATATGCAAGTAATAAAATAAAGTTTGCTACTGATAGAGCCTTTGATGAAAGTGTTAATCAATTTAATAAACAAGGTCAAAAATCATTTATGAAAACCAAGGAAAATTATCAGAAATCAAAGGCAAAAATCAAACAATTAAAAAAGAAAATAAAAGATAAAAGAAAAGTAAAATCAACAGTTAGAAATACTAAAACTGCTATTAAAACAAGTAAAGAAGTGGCAAAGAAAACTGAAAAGACTGCCAAAGAAACGATTAAGGCAAGTAAAAGAACAACGCAAATTGCAAAAGAAACAGCCAAGAGAACTGCACAAGGAGTTAAGGTGGCAATTAAAACAACAATATCTGCAATAAAAGCAATCATAGCCGGAACAAAGGCTTTGGTTGCTGCTATTGTTGCAGGAGGTTGGGTAGCCGTGATAGTTATCATAGTTATATGTCTAGTTGCTTTAATGTGTAGTTCAATTTTTGGTATATTTTTTAGTAGTCAAAAAACGAGTGCTAATTCTATTACAATGAATACAGTTGTAGCAGAATGTAATCAGGAATTTTCTGATAAGTTACAATCTATTCAAGACTCTAATCCACACGACGATTATGTTTTAGAGGGGAGTATGGCAAGTTGGAAAGATGTTCTAACAGTATATACAATAAAACAATCTAATGGTGTGAATCAACAAGATGTAATGACAATAGATGATAATAAGAAAAATGTTATTAAACAAATATTCTGGGATATGAATAGTTTGACATCAGAAGTAAAAGATGAAATGGTTACAGAACAAGGAACTAATGCAGATGAAATGCCTAAACAAGTACAGAAAAAAGTATTGCATATCAAAATAAATACAAAGACACTAGAACAAATGAAAAATGATTATCACTTTTCGTCGGCTCAAAACAAACAATTAGAAGAACTTACTGATAACAAATATGCAAGTTTATGGAATGGAGTTATTTATGGTGCTGCTGATTCAGGCGAATATGTTAATTGGCGACAAGCAGGACAAAGTTGGTCAAATATTAAAATTGGTAATACAAATAGTACACTAGGTCAAATCGGTTGTTTAGTGACATCCATATCAATTTTAATAGAAAAGTCAGGTTGTAATACAACTATTAGTCCATTTAATCCAGGAACTTTTTTGGAGGCATTGAATAAGAATAATGCTTTTGATGGAAGTGGTAATTTGCAATATGCAGGAGTAACAAGAGCAGTACCTAATTTTAGTTATGTAGGTAATGTTAATTTAAGAGGAAAATCAAGGACAGAAAAATTAGCATTAATAACTCAATACTTTAATCAAGGTTATTATCTAGCAATAGAAGTTAAAGGAGCAACACCAGGTAATCAACATTGGGTTGCTATAACTGGAATAAGTGGTAATAATGTAATTATTGTAGATCCTGCAAGTGATGGGACTGATTTATGGAGTTCTTATGAATGGGGTAAAACATCACAATTTAATTACTTTAAAGCAAATTAGATGATATTAGCATTATTAAAATTATTTATAGGTATTGGAATTTTGTATATTAAGATTAAAGAGGTTATTTCTAAAATAAAGAAATAACCTTGATACATATTTATATAAATTCAGATGGGATTATAGATTTTTTGTAGTATAAATGATATAATTTAATACAATGAATAAATCGTTAAATAGTAATTTATATGGAGGTATATTGTGAGTAACATTTTAATAGTTGATGATGAAAAAGAAATAGCAGATTTAATAGAAATATACTTAAAAAATGAAAATTATAATGTTTATAAATATTATTCTAGTGAACATATAATGAATGATTTAGAAAACATAAAAATAGATTTAGCAATATTAGATATTATGATGCCTGGTGTTGATGGATTTTCGTTATGTGAAGAAATAAGAAAAAAGTATAACTTTCCAATAATATTTGTAACTGCTAAAGTAGAAAATATAGATAAAATAAGTGGATTTGCAATTGGAGCAGATGATTATGTTACTAAACCATTTGAACCATTAGAATTAGTAGCAAGAGTAAAAGCACAAATTAGAAGATATAAAAATTATAATAAGGTAGAAGAAAATGAAGAAGTAATTGATTTTCGAAATATTGTAATAAATAATAATAGTCATGAATTTTATTTTAAAGATAAAAAGATACTGCTTACTCCAATTGAGTTTTCTATTATGTGGTACTTATGTAAGAATAGGGGAACTACAGTAAAAACTGAAGATTTATTTATGGAAGTATGGAAAGAAAAATATTATGAAAAAGATAACAATACAATTATGGTACATATTAGACATTTAAGAGAAAAAATGAATGATATAGGAAGAGAGCCTAAATATATAAAAACAATATGGGGAGTTGGATATAAAATTGAAAACGGAAATTAAATATGGCAAAAAATTAACTAATAAATTTATAAAAAGAATATTTTTATGGACTTCTATTTATACTTTTATTTTTATAATATTATGGCTTTTATGTAGAAGTATATGTTCTAGTGTTATTTGGTATGAAGGCGATTTCTTTTATGATATATTAAGAAATATCGGATATAGTTTTACAACATTATTAATAATATGGTTAATAGGGTTTTCAATAATAGTTATAAAATGTTTATATAAGACATTATCATATGTTGATTCAATAGTAGATGCTAGTGCACTTTTAATAAGTGATAAAGAAGAAGATATAGTACTTCCAGAAGATTTATTAGATGTTGAAAAAAGAATGAATCAAATAAAAAAACAGGCGAGAAAAAATTTAAGACTTGCCCAAGAAAATGAACAAAGAAAAAATGATTTAATCGTATATTTAGCTCACGATATAAAGACACCTTTAACTTCTATGATTGGATACTTATCTTTACTTAATGAAATTAACGATATGCCTTTGAAACAAAGAGTAAAATACATAAATATTGCTTTAGAAAAGTCATATCGTTTAGAAGACTTAATTAATGAATTATTTGATATATCAAGATTTAATGCTGAAACAATTATTTTATCTAAAGAAGAATTAAATTTAACTATGATGTTAGAACAAATAGTTGATGATTTTTATCCTATATTAAAGGAAAATAATAAAGAAATAACAATTAAAAGTGATGATAAAATAATTATATATGCAGATTCTGATAAAATAGCTAGAGTATTTGGTAATATTATAAAAAATGCTATTAATTATAGTATTAATAATGATAAAATAGAAATAGAAGTAAAAAAAGATAATCAAAATGTTATAGTTAAAGTAAAAAATAAAGGTGCTAAAATACCGGAAGAAAAATTAAAAAGAATTTTTGAAAAATTTTATAGAGCTGATTCTTCAAGAACAAGTAAGACTGGTGGCAGTGGATTAGGACTTGCTATTGCAAAAGAAATAGTAGAATTACATAATGGAAAAATAATTGCAACAAGTAATGATCTTGAAACAGTATTTGAAGTAGTTTTGCCTTTATGTAAAAATTAAGAAAATTTTAAGAAATTTATAAGAAAAAATTAAAGAACAATCTAAAATAAATTAATATAATGTAATTATATTGATTTGAATGATTGTTTTTTTTTGTTGATTGGAGGTGCAAAAAATGGCAAGAAAAAGATTAACACAGTTATTTCCATTTTTATTACCATTACGAATATGGCAAAGGAACTTATTTTATCAAATTGGAATGAAGTTTGACGGAAATAAGTATTCTAAAAGTTTTGGAGAAAAATTAAAATATGAAGTTTGTAAGACTAAAACATTGATGATAAACGAAAATAGTGGATACGATATTATTTATCAAAAAAACAAAGTCGAAAACTTAAAAATAGCAAGTAAAACTATGAATCATATTTTAATATATCCTAATGAAACATTTTCCTTTTGTTATTTAGTTAGAAATAGTAAAAAGTACGGAAAATATAAAGATGGTTTGATATTGGTAGATGGAAAAATAGTAGCAAAAAAAGGTGGAGGGCTTTGTCATTTAAGTAATTTGTTACATTATCTATTTTTAATGAGTCCACTTACAGTTACTGAAAGGCACGGACATAAAGTAAAATCTTTTCCTAATCCAGATAAATCTTCTTTAGAAGGAATTGACGCAACGATTAGTAGTGGTTGGTTAGATTTAAAAGTAAAAAATGAAACTAACAATATATATCAAATAGACATTTCATTTGATGAAGATTATATGTATGGGAAAATATTATCAAATAGCGAATCAAATGTTGATTATAAGATAGTAAATGGAAATTTAAAGTATGTCAAAGAAAACGAAAATATTTATGAATGCGTTGAAGTTATAAGAGTTGAAATAGACAATAAAACAAGAAAAGAAATCAGAAAAGAAAAATTATATGATGAGAAAGTTCTTATTGAATATGAATTGCCAAGTGATGTTAAAGTAGAGGAGATGTGATTTTTATGAAAAAAACAGTAGCAATTTTATTTGGAGGGTGTTCAAGTGAATATGATGTATCACTTGTATCTGCAACTTCCGTAATTAAAAATATCAAAAAAGATAAGTACAATTTATTGATGATTGGAATTACAAGAGATGGGGATTTTTATTTATATAATGGTGATGTAAATAATATTGAAAAAGATGAATGGTTAAATGAAAAAGATGCCAAACGAATTACAATTTCAACAAATAGAAGTGATCACGGAATTATAGTTTTAGAAACAAATGAAATTATTCAAATTGATGTTGCTTTTCCAGTATTGCACGGTCAAAACGGAGAAGATGGAAGATTACAAGGACTATTGGAACTTGCAGGAATAAAATATGTTGGGTGTGATATGACTTCATCTGCGATATGTATGGACAAGTATTTAGCCCACGAAATTGTTTCTTCAAATGGTTATTTATCACCTATATCTTATTTATTTAATGAAAAAGATAGTTACGAGATGATAGAAAATAAAATTTGTAACTTACATTTTCCATTGTTTGTAAAACCTTTGAAAGCAGGATCATCTTTTGGTATTACAAAAATAAAAACAATAAGCGAATTAAAAGAAGCATTAAAAGAAGCATTTAAGTATGATAATAAAGTGATTATAGAAGAAAATGTAGATGGATTTGAAGTTGGATGTGCTGTATTAGGAACAGATAAATTAATAATTGGTGAAGTGGATGAAATAGAGTTAGAAGATGGCTTCTTTGATTATTTTGAAAAATACAATTTGAAAACAAGTAAAATACATTTACCTGCAAGAATTAGTAAAGAAGAAAGAGAAAGAATTAAAGATACTGCTCTTGCTATTTACAAAATATTAGGTTGTAGTGGTTTTGCCAGAGTTGATATGTTTTACACAAAAGATAAAAAAATTGTTTTCAATGAAGTAAATACTATTCCGGGCTGCACATCACATTCAAGATATCCTAGTATGTTAAAAGAAATTGGTATTCCTTTTGAAGAAGTTATTGATTGTTTAATTGAATTGGGGTGGGATAAATGAAAAATATAACTTTAAAAAAAGAAGATATTGGAAAAGGAAAATTAGTCCTTATTAATCCAGATTATACATTGAAAAGTACAATAAATAATCTAGTATCCTTTGATGAAGAATACAACAATATCAAATTAAATAATATAGCAAATTATTCTTTACACTTAATACTGAATAATATAAATGCTGAAAATAAAATAGTCCCTGTAAGCGGGTATAGAACACTTGAAGAACAAAAAGATATATATAATACATCTTTAAAAGAGAATGGCAGAGAATATACACAAAAATATGTTGCACTACCTAATGCTAGTGAACATCAAACAGGTTTGGCGATAGATTTAGCATTAAATGAGGGAAATATTGATTTTATTTGTCCTAAGTTTCCTTATTATGGTATATGCCAAAATTTTAGAAATATTGCTCCAAAATATGGCTTTATTGAGAGATATAAAGACGAAAAGAAAGCAATCACGAAAATATCAAAAGAAGAGTGGCATTTTCGATATGTTGGTTATCCACATTCAAAAATAATAACAGAAAAAGATATTTGTTTAGAAGAATATATAGATTTTTTGAAAGATTTTATATATCCAAATAAGCCTTTAATTTATGAAGAATATAAGATATTTTTCATTCCTTATAAAGAAGAAAGTATTAGTTTAGAGGTGGAGGAAAATTATAATATTTCTGGAAACAATGTTGATGGATTTATTTTAACTATCAAAGGATAAAAATAATGAGTAAAAAAATAAATATTGATATATGGAGATTTATAGTATCGTTCTTGATTGTTGCTATACATATTTCACCATTTGCCAAAATTAGTCCTGAATTTGATTTCTTCTTTACAAGAATATTAGGAAGAATAGCAGTTCCTTTATTTCTAATGATAACTGGATATTATATATTAGACAGGGCTTTAAAAGATAAACAAGTTTTAGCTGACTATACAAAGAAAATACTAAAAATTTATCTTCTTTGCATATTACTTTATTTACCAATAAATATTTATATGGGTAGTTTTAAGAACATTGATATTATTACAATATTAAAAGATTTTTTTATAAATGGAACATTATATCATTTATGGTATTTTCCAGCACTTATTGTTGGAGTGTGGATTACATATTATTTAGTTAAAAAATTAGGACGAAAAAAGACTTTAATTGCAACGATATTATTATACATAATAGGTGTGTTTGGAGATAGTTATTATGGCATAACTATTATGAATCAGATTACAAAAAATATATATGAATTAATTTTTAATATTTTTGATTATACGAGAAATGGTTTATTCTATGTACCAATATTTATATGTTTAGGACATATTATAAAGGCAGGCACAAGAAAAACCACAAAGTTTGATTTATTGTATGCTTTATTATTCTTTATTCTTATGAGTGTGGAAGGAAGTATTTTACATTATTATAATTTACAAAGACACGATAGTATGTATTTATTTTTACTTCCGCTTATGTACTTCTTGTTTTGCTGTTTAATGGATCATAGTAAAACATCAAATAAGAAAATAAGAAATATTGCAACATATATTTATATTTTCCACCCACTTTTTATTGTAGGAATTAGGTTTGTTTCTGGCATTATTGGAATGGATAAAATATTTGTTGAAAATAATTTAATACTTTATCTGTTGGTTTGTATAACAACAACAATATTTGCCTTTTTAATAGAAAAAATAAAGGAAGTAGTAAAAAATGAAAGAAAATAATTTGTTAAAAGACAGAGCATGGATTGAAATTGATTTAGACAATTTAGTAAATAATATAGGCGAAATAAAAAAAATAATTTCTCCAAAGACAAAGATAATGGCAGTTGTAAAAGCAAATGCTTATGGACACGGGGCATTATTAACAGCAAGAAAATTATCAGAAATTGGTATAACTGATTTTGCAGTGGCTACATTAGAAGAAGGTATATATTTAAGAAAAAATAATATACAAGGTAATATCTTAATATTAGGTTTTACTAATTTTGATGATTTAAAATATGTTATGAAATATGATTTAATTCAAACTATTATAGACTATGATTATTCTGAAAAGATAAAAGAGTTAAATTTTAATGAAAAGTTAAAATGCCATATAAAAATAAATACTGGTATGAATAGATTAGGAGAAAAATATAATCATTTAGATAAATTATATAAGATTTACGAAAATGAAAAATTAAATATTTTAGGAACATTTAGTCATTTATGCGTTGCAGATTCTAACACAAAAGAAGATATTGATTTTACTAACCGACAAATAGAATTATTTAATGAAACTATAAAAAGAATTAAAACAAAAGGATATGATACTGGAAAAGTGCATTTACAGAGTAGTTATGGTGTAATAAATTATACTGGATTAGACTATGATTATGTGCGAGTTGGTATTCTTATGTATGGAATAAATAGTTCATACGAGTCATATCAATTAATACATTTGAACTTAAAACCTGTTTTGTCATTGAAAGCCAGAATTACAAGTGTAAAAGAAATAAATAAAAACGATTCTGTTAGTTATGGAAGAACATATATTGCAACAGAAAATAGAAAAATTGCCTCCGTATCAATAGGATATGCAGATGGAATACCGAGAAATTTATCTAACAAAAATATGCAAGTCAAAATAAATGAAAGTTATGGCACTGTAATAGGTAGAATTTGTATGGATCAATTACTAATTGATATTTCTGATATATCAAATGTAAAAGTTGGAGATATTATAACAATTATAGGAGAAGATAATAATATTACTGCTGAACAAGTCGCTGATAAAGCAGATACTATTACAAATGAATTGCTATGCAGACTTGGAGACAGACTAGCAAGAATTATTGTCTGATTTTTTGGAAAGAATTTATAATTATTTTATAAAAATATTATTATATGTATAGATTAGTATTAAAATGTAAAATTTTTAGTTTGCTTACACAATTCGACAAAATTTGCAAAAATAATGTTGTATAATGTAATCGTACATATAGCAATGCCAGGCTGTGTGATATATGAAATTAATTATAGTAGTTTTGATAATTAAATAAGGACAAATAAAAGAAATAATTAAGCAGTACATATTTCTTTGACAACAAAAGAAGAAGATATATTACTGGTTAATTTTTCATAAGAGGGAGCAATACCTTACGCTATTACTCGTATAAAAATTAGGGCATTGATTTTTATACGAAGTAGGAGTTGTTGCCCTTATGATTGTGAGAGTAGTTCTTATTTGTTTGTTAGAAATTGATAGAAGCGATTATATTCATAAAGGGGTATCTTTCGCTCATAAACGTAAAAAAACAAGAAAATTAAATAATGTAGTTTTGATTGACGCTAATAGTTTGACTCAAAATATGAGTTTGACTATTGGCGTCTTTTCTTTTTGCGTAAAAATTTTTAGGTGCAGAAGCCCACCAAAGTTCAAGTTTAAACAAAAAACTTGAATGGAGGAAAGAAAGATGGCAGAAAGCCCTAAAAGAAGAAAATGTAAGGACAACCCTTATACATTAAATTATATTGAAGAAAAAAATATTTATACAATTACATTTAAAGATGTTAAAGGACATCTAAATAAAGTAGAAGTTAGTGAAGAAGTATATAGAGTTTTTGATAAGTTTGAACTACAAGATATTAAAGAATTGAATGAATATGATAGACATATCGAACATTCAGAAATATTTGAAAATAATCTTGAATCAAGAGCATTAAATAAACAAATACCAACTGATGAAATAGTAGAAAATAAAATCAATAATGAGAAATTAAGAGAAGCAATTCAAGAATTACCTAAAATTCAAAGGGAAAGATTAAAAAAATATTACTTTGAAAATAAAACTTTTGAAGAAATTGCAGAGGAAGAAAATTGTACTAAAAGGGCAGTAAAGTTTAGTGTTGATATCGCAATAGAAAAAATTTCAAAAAAATTTAAAAATTAGACTACACTTTTTACCTTTAAGTGAGGAAACAGGTGAGAGGGAGTTAATCCTTTTCCACCTGTTCCTTTTATTTTAGTGGATCAGGATGTGTTCTTTGAAAATTTGATACACATTCATCAGATACATTCCTGTTAGATTCAGCACTTTAACAAGTACGCTTGTCGGTCTATACTTGGTTATAAAATTAGGTAGCACTTAATTTGCGATTACATCTAACAGAATTAAAGATACTCCTGCATAGCCACAGACTCACGCAATGGGTGCAGCCCGGAGAGATCCTCGGGGAGGTGAAATTCCTGTGATATTGATTTAGCAAGTCAATAGTTTGATGAAATCCCGTACTGAGGGTATTAAGACAAATATCAGTTAAAACTAAAAAAATAAAAGAAATAAATATTATGAAAGTCAAGGTATTTATATGTACTTTGGCTTTTTTACATATTAAGGAGGAAATTTTAATGAAAAGAAAAAATTATAAAGTAAAAGTTAAATTGATATTTGAAACAACTATGGATCATTCACAAACAAGTATGCAAAAGGCACAGGAAGATGTTAATCGTGTTTTAACAGATTATTTAAAAAATAAGAAGTTAAACATCTTAAATCTATTTAATGATAGACCACCACGCATTATATATAAAGTTGAAAAGAAAGATGATTAAATCAGATATAAAAAAAGGAGATATTTATTATGCGACACTAAATCCTGCTATTGGAAGTGAACAAAAGGGAGAAAGACCAGTGGTGGTTCTTCAAAATGATTGTGGCAATAAATATAGTCCGACTGTTATAGTTGCTCCATTAACAAAGATAATAAAAAAAGAAAAATTACCAACACATATTTTGATTCATAGCAATGATTTTTTAAGGTATAATTCTTTAATTTTATTAGAGCAGATTAGAGTAATTGATAAATCAAGAATTATAAGTTATATGGGAAGTTTACTAGATTATCAATTAGATAAAGTTAATAGAGCATTAGCAGATGTCTTTGATTTTGATATTATAAGTTATTTAAAAACTTATGGAATAGGAGAGAATTATGTTCAAAAGAAGAAAAGATTATATAGTAACTATTATAGCGAATAATTACAAACAGGATGTTCAAGTAAAAGCAGAAGATAAAAAAATTGCTGAAAATATGGTTGATAATGTTTTACTTGGTACAGATTTATTTGATTTTAAAAATAAATGTGACTACCAACTAAAAATAAGAAGGAAAAGGTGGGGTGATAAATGAGTAATGATTATTTAAAAGAAAAACTTATAAAATGCAAAGGTGTTTCTTTTGATGAAGTTAATATAGATGAATTAGATGATATTACAAAAATCAATTTTAGTAAAAAAACAAATAGTAATGAAAAAATAATAGATTTTATAAAAAGTGCAAAGAATCCATATATGTTCAAATGTAATGGCAGGAAAATTAAAATTGCATTTTCAAATAATGATGAAATTGCAGAAAATAAATTAAAAGATACTGTAAATAAAATATATAAATAAATCAAGTGTGCATTTATAAAAAACGCACCAATGAAATAAAAATCTCTTCCTTGTAAAATTAAGTGAAATTTGAAAGGAGAGATTTTTTATGAGTAAAAATGAAATTAAATTTGGAGGTGTTAAATAATGCCTCGAAAGAAGAAAAAAATGCAGACTGAAAAAAACATTTGGAAAGTTGGTGTGTATTGCAGATTATCATCAGAGGATGGAGATAATGCAGAATCTGATAGTATAGGAAATCAAAGACAAATAATACAAGATTTTTTGAAAAATGAAGATAATGTTGTAATTGTTGATTATTATTCTGATGATGGATATTCTGGAACAACATTTAATAGACCAGAATTTAAAAGATTATTTAATGCTTTAACAAATGGAGATATTAATACAATAATTGTGAAAGATTTATCAAGATTTGGTAGAAACTATATTGAAGTAGGCAACTATATTGAACAAATATTTCCGTTATATAATATAAGATTTATTGCAATTAACGATAATATTGATAGTTATAAAGATCCTAAATCTATAAATAATATAATTGTTCCATTTAAAAATCTAATGAATGATGAGTATGCAAGAGATATTTCTCAAAAGGTTAGGAGTGTATTGTTAAATAAATCGAAGAATGGAGAATGGGTAGGTGGAACTTGTCCTTATGGATATAAAAAAAATCCTGATAATATTCATCAACTTATTATTGATGAAGAAGAAGCACCTGTTGTTAGAAAAATATTTAAAATGGCACTAGATGGTGATGGACATATAAAGATTGCCAAATTTTTAAATGATAATGGAATTTTATGTAGAAAAGAAGTACAAAGAAGAAAAAAATACCATTTAAGTATGGACTCAGAAGAAGTAGAAGTAATTTATCATTGGAGTACATCTACGATTGGAAAAATGTTAACAAGTGAAATTTATATTGGCAATTTAGTATGGAATAGAACTGGTTCGGTTAGTTATAAGAACCATAGGCAAATATATAAACCTAAAAGTGAATGGATTATAGTTAAAGGAACACACGAGCCAATTATAAGCGTTGAAGATTTTAAAAAAATAGAACAGATTATTAATGAAAGAATAGCAAGTAAAAAGAAACCAGAAAAACTTACAATTTATAAATATAAAATTAAATGTGCTGATTGTGGTAGAGCAATGTGTAAAATGGAAGATACAAGGAATGGCAGAAATTCATCTAATTTTTATTGTAGAAATTATAAAACTACTTCAAGCAAATGCACACCACATAAAATTAGAACAAGTGATTTAGATAATATGGTAATTGAAAGTATTATAATGCAGGTTAAAGCAGTTCTTAATATAGAGAAAACAATAAAACAAATGAAAAAAGAAAATGCTATAACAAATAAAAAAGAATATGAAGATAATGTAACAAAATTACAAGAGAATCTTGAAAAAATAAAAAAAATGAAAAGACTATCTTATGAAAATTGGAAATTAAATAGAATTACAAAAGAAGAATTTCTTTCTTCATCAAATGATTATGAAAATAAAATTGAAAAATGTAAATCTGATATAAAGAAATATGAAAAAGAAATTAAAAATGCTTTAGATGACGCTAAATGTGAAGAATATTGGATAGAACATTTTAGAAGAAACAAAAAAATAAAAAGTTTATCAAGAGATGTTATTGAAGAATTGATTGATTGTATATATGTACACGAAGGAGGTAATATAACAGTAAAGTTTAAATATCAAGATGAATATGAAAGAGTATTAAATGGAATTAATAATGAAAAGGAGGGAACAATATGAAAAAATGGAATATTGCAGCATATTTAAGACTATCTTCTGATGATGGAGATAAAGCAGAATCAAATAGTATTGGTAATCAGAGAAGTATTGTTAAGCAATATATTAATAGTAATAAATTGTGTTCAAGTATAAAGTATTATATTGATGATGGATATTCTGGAACGACTTTTGACAGGCCGGATTTTAAAAAAATGGTAGACGACATAAAAAACAATAAAGTTAATTGTATTATTGTAAAGGATTTATCAAGATTAGGAAGAAACTATATTGAAGTTGGAAAATATATTGATGAAATATTTCCTTCATATAATATAAGATTTATTGCTATTAATGATAATATAGATACTGGTAAAGACCCAAAATCTGCAAGTAGTATTATTGTCCCATTTAAAAATTTAATGAACGATGAGTATGCAAGAGATATTTCTCAAAAAGTCAGAAGTGTATTAGATAGTAAAAAGGGACAAGGTAAGTTTATTGGTTCCTATGCTCCTTATGGTTATTTAAGAGATCCTAAAGATAAGTATAAATTTATAATAGATAAGGAACCTGCTAAAATAGTAAAAAAAATATTTTCAATGATTTTATCTGGAAAAAGCAAAAAGGAAATTGCAAATGAACTAAATTCATTACAAATATCTACTCCAAGAGTGTATAAGTTAGAAAATGGCATTACACATTATAATATTAATGATTCAACTAAATTATGGAATTCTAAAAAATTAGATGAAATACTAAAAAATAAAACATATACTGGTGATTTAATTCAAGGAGTAAGAAAGAAAGTAAGTCATAAAATTCACAAAACAAATAGAGTGAATAGTGATGAATGGATAATTATACCTAATCATCATAAAGGAATAGTTTCATTAAAAGATTATAATAAAGTTCAAGAATTATTATATGAAAGAAATATTAGAGTAAATTGTAATAATAATTATGATGTTTTTTCTGGATATTTAAGATGCGGGAAATGTGGAAGTAATATGATAATAAGAAAAGGGCAATATCACACATATTATTATTGTAGAAATTATTTAAAAGATAAAAAATGCAGTGTTAAGTCAATACAAAAAGAAAAATTAGAAGGTCTCGTAATTGATTTTATAAATAATTTTAGAAATGTAGTAATAGAAATAGACCAAAAAATAGAACAAATAGTAAGCCAAAAAGAAATAAGTTATGACATCGATATTATCAAAGCAAAAATAGATAATATAGATAATGAAATAAATAAATTTGTTAAACTACGAAATGAAATAAAAGATGATTTGAAAGAAAAATTTATAACAGAAGCAGAATATTGGGAATATTCGGCAGATTATAGTAAAAAAATAAGTGAATATAGAAAAGAAAAAATTAATTTAGAAGATAGATTAGAAAATATTTCTTTTGAATCCAAAAATAATGAAGATTGGTTTAATGAAATAAAAAAATTAAAAGAAGTGAAAAAAATCGATAGATTATTAATAGAAGAATTAATAGAAGATATTGTTATTGATGAAAATCAAAATATAAAAATAATTTTTAAATGCGAAGATAAATATTTTGAGGCACTAGACTTTATAAAAAGACAAAACTATGATATAATATTATCCAGTTAAAGGACGAAGTCAGAAAATACTTTTTAAGTATTTTTTTAAAATAAAGAGAAATAGAAAGAAGTGAAAGAAATGGATATGTATCAAAAAAGAAAAATCAGAGCTGAAATGAAAAATATCAATCAAGAAGAAAAGTTAACTAAAGTCGGAATTAACTGGTACCCAGGTCACATGGCAAAAACTAAAAGAGAGATTAAAGAAAAGATAGATTTAATTGATATAGTATTTGAAGTAGTAGATGCTAGAATACCATATTCATCAAAAAATAAAGAAATTGAAGAAATGACTAAAGGTAAACCTAGGGTTATTGTTATGACAAAAATAGACTTATGTGATAGCGGGAAAACAAACAAATGGATTAAATATTATGAAGATAAAGATTACATCGTAATACCAATAGACCTAATAAATAATCCTAATACCAAGATAATATTTGATAAGATAAAACCACTAGTAGACGAAATAAACAGCAAAAGAAAAAGTAAAGGTCTAAAAGAAAGAAAGGCTAGAATACTAATAATGGGTGTACCTAATGTGGGAAAGTCTACTTTAATAAATAGGCTAGTAGGTAGAAAAGCCACTAATGTTGGTAATAGACCCGGTGTTACCAAAAATCTAGAATGGATTAGAATTAATGACAAAGTAGAACTATTAGATACCCCAGGCATATTATGGCCTAAACTAGATGAAGAAGAAGTAGCATATAACTTAGCCAGTATGACCGCTATTAAAGAGGAAGTATTAGATAGTGAAGATATTGCTATATACATAATAAAAAAATTATTATCTGACTATCCAGATAACATTATAAATAGATATAGTTTAACTAAAATAGAAGATATAGTAGACATCTTAGATGAAATAGGTAAAAAAATAGGAGCCTTCCGTAATAGCGAAACAGACTACGATAGAGTATACAAAAGAGTAATAAAAGATCTGCAAGATGGATATCTAGGCAAAATTACCTTTGATAATATAAATTAAAAAAGTATAGAAGTAAAAAACTATACTTTTATCTTATAATTTTATCTAATATACCATAAGATATAATACTCATAATAATACTAGCAAGTATTACACCTAAGAATATAGCAATAGAAGATTTCTTCTTATCTAGCCTTAAGAGTACTGCAAGTCCTGCTCCTGTCCAAGCACCAGTACCAGGAAGTGGAATTCCAACAAATAGTAGTAGTCCTAAATATCCATACTTTTCAATTTGTGCTTTTTTAGATAATATCTTTTTTTCCAACTTAACAACAATCTTTTCAGTAGTCTTAAACTTCTTAAGCCAGTTAAATATTTTATCCAAGAATATAAGAACAAATGGAATAGGCAAACAGTTACCTAATATACTTATAATGTAAGCAGGTATAAAATCCATCCCAATAATAGAAGCTGCCAGTAGACCTCCTCTTAATTCTAGTATAGGTAACATCGAAATAACAAATACAGCAATCTCTTTACCAATACCACTACCAAATAAATCAATAATCTTTTGTACTATTCCTTGCATTTTATCATTCCTCTCATCTTCTTAATTATAACATTAATATTAATATATGTAAATTACCTTATCATTACTTGACACTTCATTTAAACTTATTTAAACTTATGTTGCATTTTAAGATTTTATACGATATAATCATAACGGGAGGTATAGACATGAAAAAGAAAATAATAAAACAAATACCAAATATAATTACCATTACTAGAATTATAAGTCTAATAATAGGTTTTATTTTATTTTGTAAAGAAAAGTTTTTATATGCAATTATACTCTATATATATGGAGCAGTATCTGATTTTTTTGACGGATACTTTGCCAGGAGACTAAATGCTTATACCAAACTTGGTAAATACTTAGATGCTATAAGTGATAAATTATATTCTTTTTCAGTAATGATATTATTAATAATAAATAGAAGTATTTTAATTGTTATACCATTATTACTAGAGGGTATAATATCTTTTGTTAACTATAAAATAATAATAAAATATAAAAGTACTCATACTGAAAGAGTAGGAAAACATAAAATGAACTTAGAATTTTTAATGTTAATATCCTCAATGATATCTATTAAAATAAAATATTTTTCAGTAGTATTTTATATATTTCTAATACTTACAATATATTTCCAAATACAAACTATTATTTCTTATATTAATCAGTTTCATAATAAATCTAAAGAGAAGATAATTGATTTAAAAGGTAAGAATATAATAGAAAAAATCAAGTTTTTATTTAATGAATTTATTTTTTATTTAATATATCCAGTAAAAATTATTAAATAAATATTATTGCTTTTTGTCACTCTAAGCCTCAGGTCTTAGAGTGTTATTTTTAGCCTGTAGTCTAAAAATAAAAAATATTATTAATTCTTGAAAACATCTTGAAAAAATGGTGATTTTATAGTACACTAAATTATAGAGTATGGAGGCTAGATGTTTTATGAGTAAAAAAATAACGAAATTATTGAATAATAAATATTTTATTGTAGCATTAGTGGCATTACTTATAGTATTAGTAATAGGAACTGGTACTTATGCTTGGCTTACGTGGTCTAGTCCTAATACTACAAAATTAACTGTTAAAATAGGTAATATAGCAGATGTTATATTTGATAATGGTAAAGAAATTAATACTACTAGTTTAGCACCAGTATTTACTTATGATCAAGGTGAAAAGACTAGTTTCTCAATAGTAAAAAGAAGCACTGCCACAAGTGCTAATATAGATTACACGATCACTTTAAATATAACTTCAATAGCAGCTGAATTAAAGGTTGCAAGTTTTAAGTATGTGTTATTAAATGGTAATCAAGTAGTTAGACAAGGTAACTTTAGTAGTGCCTCTAGTGGTGGTGCTATTTCATTAAATTCAAGTACATTAACAGATACACGTGCCGATTTTACCTTCTATATCTATATAGATGGCAATACAGAAAATAATGCTAATATGATGAATAAAGAGTTTAAGGCTACAATTAATGTTAGTGCTAGTGAGGGTAGCAATACTATAAATGCTGTACAATATATAACTAACTTATATACAAATGCATCAAAAACACCAGCAACAAATAATGGTAAGGATTATAACACAGCACCTTCAGTATCACTTATGAATGATAGATTAGGTGGTACTACAACTGATTTAGATGGTGGTAATATAAGATATTATGGTGCTAGTCCAAATAATTATATATATTTTAATTGTTCTGACTATAGTAATCAAACATCTAGTACATGTGAAACATGGCGTATAATAGGAGTATTTGATGGTAAATTAAAACTAATAAGAAATGAAAGCATAGGTAATTATTCTTGGGACAATAAGAATACTAGTACAGGAGCAGAATCTGCTAATGGTAAAAACGACTGGACAACAGCAAGATTAATGAAACTACTTAATCCAAGTGATTACTATACAGTAGACTCTAATGACAACAATCTAGGGCAGAGTTTATATTACAATAGTGCCTCAGGAAAATGTTATAGCGGTCAAAATAATGCCACAGTAGATTGTGATTTTACTAGTACAGGAATAAAAGATACCACAAGAAATATGATTGCAGAAACCACATATTATTTAGGAGGCTGGAATAGTAGTTCAGTATATCCAAATGAAATATATGAATATGAAAGAGGAACAACAGTATATACAGGAAGAACAACAACACCATGGACAGGCAAAATAGCGCTAGCATATCCAAGTGATTATGGCTATGCGGCAGATTTAAATCAGTGCAAACAGACATTGTACAATTACGATAATAGTACTTGTACTTCAAATAATTGGATGAAAGCAATTATAACAAATAATGGAAGCAATTATGGATGGTTATTAACCCCTTATTCCAGCGACTCGTACGATGTGTGGCATGTGCATTCGTCAGGCTTTGTGAACTACCACGGCAATGCGTATACTGCGTATGGGGCCGTGCCAGTCCTTTCTCTAAGTTCTGAACTGGGAATAAAGTCAGGGTTAGGGGATGGCTCAAGTAGTAATCCGTACAAATTAAGTGCGTAAGCAGTTAATTTGAAATAACTTTGGTAGGAAAAACTTGGTAAGAGGCCCCTCAAACAGGCGAAGTCTGTTAGGGGGAGGGCGGCAGCGAAATGAAACGAATCGCCCATGTAGTTAATATAAAAAAGAAAGAAAAGAGGTAATTAAAATGAATGAACAAGAAATGATAATGAATGAGAAAATTAGAAAAAGAGAAAAATTGGATACTATACTTGCTTATATATTATTAGTGTTTTTAATTGGGGCAATACTATTTATTTTGTATTTAAAGTTTATTAAGAGAGAAGATACTACTACTCCTGTAGAGAAGCCTAATAATAATATTACATTAAATGATATATCTAATAGTTTAAATAATAGTACTTTAGCAAATAGATATTTAAATGATAATGTTACATTTAGTTCTAAAGTAAATGGTACTTCGTTAGTAATTGACTATAAAAAAGATGATAAGATAGTTAATTTAAATGTTAATACTATGGGTACTGAATTAGAATTTACTATGAATGAAGATAATAGATTAGTTACTGAAGATATTTACAAAGAAGTGGCTAATATAATATGCGTATATTATAAAAATACTGAAGATGCATGCAGAAGTACCCTAAGTAAAGTAGATGAGAATAATCCTATTAATGGTATAAGATATGTTACTTCAGATAATAATATACTTGTATATGTTAATACTGCTAAAAGTATTGATATAGAAAATATTGATACTTATACTGAAGTTACTAAGACTGAATTATCTAAAACTAATTATGAATTAAAATTAGATACTGAAACTATAAACAACATTAAGATAACTAATGCTGATACTTTAATTACATTTACTGGAAATGTTACTACCACTAGTGAAAGTAAAAATATGTCTATTGTAGTAACTTTATATGGAGATAATGATACTAAGTTAACTGAAGAAAAGTATGAATTTAATGATACTAATAAATTAGAAGAGAATAAAGAATTTAAAGTAGAGTTTACTCTAAATGATACTTTAAATTTAGATAGTATTAAAGCATATAGCATAAGTATTGAAAAATAGGAGATTAATATGAGCGTACATATTGAAAGTAATAAAGATGATATTGCAGAAACTGTATTAATGCCTGGTGATCCAAAAAGATGTGAATATATAGCCAGAAAATTCTTAGCCAATGCTAAACTTATTAATAATGTTAGAGGAATGACTGGCTATACAGGATACTATAAAAGTAAAAAAATAACAGTATTTCCTTCAGGAATGGGTAATCCTAGTATGGGAATATACTCTTATGAATTATTTAAAGAATATGATGTAAATAATATAATTAGAATTGGTACTATGGGTGCATATACCAATTTAAATTTAAAAGATATAGTATTAGTAACAAACTCAGTTACTAATTCTAATTATGGTAAATTTTTATGTAATTATCCAAATATTAATATTAATGGCAGTATTGAATTAAATAGTGCCATAGAAAGTACAGCGGCGACATTAAATATAAAAGTAAATAAAGGAAATATATATTCATCAGATGTCTTTTATGAACAAAATAATGATTTTAAAGACAAAGTAAGTAAGTACTCAGTACTAGGAGTAGAAATGGAGTCATTTGCTTTATTTACTAACGCTAAATTACTTGGTAAAAGAGCTAGTACTGTCTTAATGGTAAGTGATAGTTTTTTATCAAGTAATAAATTATCTAGTTTAGAAAGAGAACAGGGTCTTGATAATTTAATAACTTTAGCCTTAGAAACTTGTTTAAAAATATAAAACTAGGTTATAATATAGGGGAAGAGGTGAATTATGAATATTGAATCACATAATATGGGAGCATACAACCTACATTTTATTAAAACAAATAAATTTAAAACAATATCAGTAGATGTTAACTTTTATCGTGAGATAAAAGAAGATGAAATCACTAAAAGAAACCTATTGAAAATGATATTACTAGATTCTAATAATGATTATAAAACCGAAAGAGAACTAATTATAGAAAGTGAAAGACTATATGATATAAAAATATCTTCAGGTATATCTAGAATAGGTAAATTTAGTGATTTATCTTTTCAAACTAAATTTCTAAATGAAAAATATACGGAAGAAGATATGAATAAAGAATCTATTATTTTTTTCCTAAGTTTAATATTTAATCCTTGTGTAAAAGAAGGTAGATTTGTTAATATAGATAAACAAAAAAATAGATTATATCAAGAAATAAATAGTCTTAAGGATAATAAGATTAAATATTCTATGTTGAAATTAATGGAAAAGATGAAGGATAAACCATATTCATATAATCCTTATGGTAAAAAAGAAGATTTAGATGATATAAGTGGTAAAGAATTATATGAATATTATAAAAAAGTAATAAGTGAAGATCAAATAGATATCTTTGTACTAGGAGACTTTTCTCCTAGTGAGATAAAAGAAATATTTAAAGAATATTTTAAAGTAAATACTTTTAAAAAAGAACATAAAAATCTTATAATTCCAGAACTAGTTCCAAGAAAGAGAATAGTAAAATATCATGAGTATGAGAAAGTTAGTCAGTCTCAGTTAGTACTACTATGTAGTTTAAATAATTTAACCGATTTTGAAAGAAAATATACTATAAAGTTATATAGTGAGATACTTGGAGGATCTTCTAGCTCAGTACTTTTTAGTAAGGTTCGTGAAGATAAAGGCTACTGCTACTACATAAATTCGGGTGTAAAGGCTTATGATAATATTCTTCTAATTAACTCTGGAGTAGAAAAGAAAAATATTGAACCCGCTATTAAATTAATTAGAAGATGTTTAAAAGATATAAATAATGGTAAAGTATCAGATGAATTAATAGAGTCATCTAGAAATACTATTATATCCTCAATTAAAGCATCATCAGATACTCCAATGGGAATAATAAATACAGCATTATCTAGAGTACTTGTGGGTTCAGATGATATGGAAGAAAGAATAAATAATTTTAGTAAAATTACTAAAGAAGACATAGTAAAAGTAAGTAAGAAAGTTAGTCTTCATACCATCCTTACTCTAGAAGATAAGGAGGAAGAACATGAAGAAAATTAGAATTAAAGGTGTAGAAGAAGATATCTTTTATGAAAAATTAGATAATGGACTAGAAGTATATTTATATACCAAAGATACCATTCATTCTAATTATGTAACATTTACTACTAAATATGGATCTGTATACAATGAATTTGTACCAATAAATAGTGATAAGATGACTACTTTTCCTAAAGGAATAGCCCATTTTTTAGAACATAAAGTATTTGCAGAGAAAGAAGATCCCCAACCAATGGAATTCTTTGCTAGAAGTGGAGCAGTCTGCAATGCCTATACAACATTTAAAAATACAACATATTTATTCTATGCTACAGAGTCGCTAAAAGAAAATATAGAATATTTATTAGATTATGTTCAAAACATCTACCTAACCGATGAATCCGTAGAAAATGAAAAAGATATAATATCCGAAGAAATTCATATGTATGACGATAGACCAATGAGTATTCTCGAAGAAAAAGTAAGAAAGAATACTCTAAAAACCAATCCATATAAAGATAGTATTATAGGTACTACTAAAGATATAAGAAGTATAACAAAAGAAGATTTAGAGACTTGCTACCATACTTTTTATCATCCTTCTAATATGTTTATTGTTATTACTGGCAACTTTGATTCAGAAGAAATAATGAATGTTATTAAAGAAAATCAAAGTAAAAAAGAATTTTCTAAAGAGGGTAGTATCAAGATAAAAGAGTTTACTGAAGAAGACAAAGTAGTAAAAGAAAAAGAAATAGTTAAAGTAGAAACTAATATACCTAAAATAGCCTATACTATAAAATTACCAATTAAAGATATTAAAATTACCAGAAGAAAATTACATTTATATTTATATATCTTATTTACTATTCTCTTTGATGAAACATCAGAGCTTGATGAGACGTTAAAGAAAGATGGTATTATAAATAATACTACTTATGTTAATTTAATTAACTGTGATACCCATATTTTAATATCACTTATGAATGAAACTAATAAGTATGATGACTACATTAACAAAATAAAAGATAAATTAAATAATATAGAGATAAATGAAGAAGACTTTAATAGAAAGAAAAAAGTACTTATAAGTAATGAAGTATTTGCTTATGAAAATGCTGAAGCAGTAGGAGATATCATTATCGATAATATTATTTACAATAAACATCTTGAAGATAATCCTATTGAAATAATTGATAGTTTAAATATGGAAGAATTCTTAGAATTACTAAAGAAAATAGATATAAATAATATTTCTTTAGTAATATTAAAAAAATAAAAGATATAGATAAAATATGTAAACTGATAAAAAATAGATTTAAAAAAAGATAAAAATATGCTATTATAATAATAGGGATGTGATGATATGAAGAAAATATTATCAAAATTAGATAAACCATTATTAATAGTAACAATTATCTTTTTTATTTTTGGTCTTATAATGATACTTAGTGCTTCTTCAATGGAATCATACATGCGTTATAATTATAGCCCATATCATTACTTTTTTAGACAAGCTATATTTTTAGGAGTGGGATTAATTGCTTCTCTTTTTGTAATTATCTTTCCTACTAAAAATTATAAAAAAATAGATAAAGTATTACTTGGTACAATAATACTGGCTTTAATTGGATTAATATTCTATGGACATGTTGCCAACCAAGCAGTCAGTTGGTACAAGATAGGTCCTTTTGCTATTCAGCCTTCTGAGTTTGCTAAAATAATAATAATAATATATTTAGCAGTTTATTATTCCAAAAATAAAGATAAACTAGATAATCAGTGGAATATAATTAAACCAATGATATTTATTGTAATAATAGCGGTATTAGTAGCCCTACAACCAGATATGGGAACTGCTGTTATAATAGGATTAATAGCTCTTGCTATATTCTATGCTACTCCTATGGAAAAGAAAAGCAGAAGTATCTTCAACAAAATCTTTATTGGAGGTATTCTTCTCGTAGTTCTAGTGCTAATAGTCGCTGGAGGTAAATTTCTTCAGTCGTATCAATTAGATAGATTTAACTATTTTAATCCTTGCGATAGATATCAAGAAAAAACTGGTTATCAGTTATGTAATAGTTTTATAGCCTTTAAAAATGGCGGTATAAAAGGTCAGGGGCTAGGAGGATCTACTCAAAAGTATTTATATTTACCAGAATCTTATACTGACTTTATATTTCCTATTATCGTAGAAGAATGGGGCTTAATCGTAGGTATTATTATCATTTTAATATATATGTTTGTATTATTTAGAATAATTCAAATAGCCAGAAGAGCAAATAATTTAAAAAACAGTCTAATATGTTATGGCGTATTTGTTTATTTACTTCTTCATATAATGATAAATTTACTCGGAGTAACCGGAGTAATACCATTAACTGGAGTACCACTTCCATTCCTATCTTATGGAGGATCATATACAATATGTTTAATGATTGCCTTAAGCCTAGTACAAAGGGTTTCAATAGAAACAAACATCCAAAAACAAAAAGAACTAAAAAAACTATCATAACGTAGACCTTAGGCTATGTTATGCCTCTTAAGACCAAGACTTAAGAGGAAATAAATAAAAAAAATAAACAAAAAGAAAAGAAAATATATACAATTCTTTCTTTTTTTGTTATAATTAAATTGTATCATTTTAGGGAGAGTCGATATCATGAAAAAAATATATACTTCAATAGATATTGGATCCGATACAATTAAGTTTGTCGTGGGAGAATATTTTAAAGAAAAAGTAAATATATTATATGCTCACGAAGAAAAAGCAAAAGGAATAAGAAAAGGTTTAATTGTCGATCCTAATTTAGCTATTAATGCTATCAAAGATGGAATTAAAGTAGTTAACAATTATTTAGGTATTAATATAAAAAAAGTAGTTGTAGGAGTTCCCGATTACAATGCAAAGTTTATGTTTGTAACAGGAAGTACTAATATAATAGACGAAGATGAACTTATTACTACTGAAGATATAAATAAAGTAATAAAAGAATCAGTATATTCTAAAATAGCTCAAGACTACGAATTAATAACAGTAATACCATTAGTCTTTTTAATAGATGGAAAGCCAGAAACAAAGCCATGTGGCAAGACTGGAAAAGTTCTAGAAGTTAAAGGAATAATGATTACTGCTCCAAAAAAGAATATCTACTCAGTACTATCTATTATGGAAGGTGCTGGGCTAGAAGTCGCAGATATTACAATATCAGGTGTTGGAGACTACTATGAAGTAAAAAATAATGTTTTAGATAAAAAAGTTGGAGCTATAATTAATATAGGTCATGAAACTACCAATGTATCAGTATATAATAAAGGATGCATTATGAATACTGAAACTATACAATTAGGTGGAACTAATATTGATAAAGATTTAGCTTATATGTTTAATATAAATATCTTTGATGCCAGAGTAATTAAAGAAAAATTTGCCTCTAGTCATAAAAGATTTATAGCACTAAATGATATATACATGGTAAAAAATACTGCTGGTGAAGAAATAAAATTAAATCAAATTGAAGTTACTGAAATAGTAATGGATAGAATAGTAGAAATATTAAATCTCGCTCGTAAACAAATATTACTATTGACAAAGCAAGATATTTCTTATATAGTAATAACAGGAGGATTAACTGAAATAAGGGCATTTAAAAATTTAGTATATGAAATTTTTGGAAAAGATGTTATAATATATACAGAAGATACTCTTGGAGTAAGAAACAATAAATATACTACAGCGGTAGGAATGATAAAATATTTTGCCGATAAGATGGAAACTAGGGGGAAAGAGTACTCAATGGTAGATAGAGAGGATGAAGAACTTCTTATCAATCCAAATAATAAGAATAAAAAGGACAGAACGAAGATCACCAAAATATTTGGAAGTTTTATTGGTACTAAGGAGGATTAGAAATGAATAATATGTTTGGTTTAGAAATGGATCAGTTAGCAAAAATTAAAGTAATTGGAGTAGGTGGAGGCGGTTGTAACGCTGTCAATAGAATGATAGAGTCTGGTTTAAAGGGCGTTGAATTTATTGTAGCAAATACTGATCTTCAAGTATTAAATAATTCTTTAGCTCCAATAAAATTACAAATAGGTAGAGAATTAACTGATGGACTAGGAGCTGGTGCTAATCCAGAAATAGGTAGAGAAGCTGCTCTTGAGTCTAAAGCAGAAATAGAAGAAGCAATTAAAGGTGCTGATATGGTGTTCATAACTTGTGGTATGGGAGGTGGAACTGGTACTGGTGCTGCCCCTGTTATCGCAGAAATATCACAAGATTTAGGAGCGTTAACTGTAGGTATAGTTACTAAACCATTTAGTTTTGAAGGAAAGAAGAGAATGAGTCAAGCTATATCTGGACTTGATGAATTAAAAAAACATGTCGATACCTTAATCGTAATACCTAATGATAGATTAAGAGAATTAATCGATAAATCTACTCCAATGCTTGAAGCATTTAGAGAAGTAGATAATGTACTACATAGAGGTGTACAATCAATATCAGATTTAATTGCTGTATCAGGACTAGTTAACCTAGACTTTGCAGATGTTAAAGCCGTTATGAAAGATAGAGGAAATGCATTAATTGGTATTGGCGTTGGTTCTGGTGAAAATAGGGCTGTAGAGGCCGCTAAACAAGCTGTATCATCGCCATTACTAGAAACATCAATAAATGGTGCTACAGATGCTATAATCAATGTTACTGGAGGTGCTTCACTTACTTTATTCGAAGTAGAAGAAGCTGCTGAAGTAATTAGAACTGCTGCTAATACAGATATTAATACTATCTTCGGCGCAGTAATAAATGAAAACTTAAACGATGAAGTAATAGTTACTGTTATTGCAACGGGATTTGAAAATCAAAGTGAACCACTATATCATAGTTTTGATTCAACTAGAAGAGAAGATCTTTATAGAGAAGCAACTGGTGATATGGACAATGATTTAGATATTCCACCATTTTTAAGAGATAGAGACTTCTAATTAGAGTCTCTTTTATTATGAACAAAATTAGTTTGTCAAATTTATGTAAATAGTATTGTAATTATTTATTTAGTAGTGTATTCTATTAATAGAGAGGGAGAGTGATAGTGTGATTTATCCATCTATTGATAAAATATTAAATATAGTAGATTCTAAGTATGCTCTTGTGTATATTGTTTCTGATAGGGCTAAACAAATGACTAGAACAGGATATTATCAAAAGCCTATCAAAGAATATAAGAGTAAAAAGAATATAGGTAGAGCTTTAGAAGAAGTATATGATGGACTAATACACATAGAGAAACATTAAGAAAGTTTCTCTTTTTTCTTGATAAAAAGAAAATAATAAGGTATACTTAGATTAGGGTGATATTATGTATATTTTACTAGATGCTTGTAAACATCCAACGTTCCTTAGAGTATTATATTTTGGCTATTTATTTTGGGAAATACTAGCAGTTGTTATACCAATAGGTTTAATTATAATGCTAATGATTGATTTTACTAAGGCTGTAGTTATTAATAAAGAAGATGAACAAGTAAAAAGTATGAAACTTGTAGGAAAAAGGATTATGTATGCTGTATTTATTTTTGCCACTCCATGGTTAGTTAGTGTTGTTATGGGTATACTTGGCGATGCTGGCATTAAGCTTGGCGGTGATTATACTTTGTGTATTAATATAGTTAAAAAAATTAGTGCTGGTACGGATAACATTGAAAAATATGATAAGTTATTAGAGACTGAAGAGGCTGCTGAAAAGGCTAGCCAAAAACAAAATAATGGAAATAGCGGAGGGTCTTCAAGTACTTCTGGTGGTACTACTGCTGATAAAATGATTAATGTAGCTCTTAGTGAACTTGACAAAACAGATGGAACAAAATATGGTGGTGGCTCTGGTGAAGCTTGGTGTGCTTATTTTACCACATGGGTATTAAAAAACACAAAAATGGATGATGGAAATTCGATTTATAGTTATTTAAGAACTTTTGGCTCTATTGATGATGGAGCTGCTAGTGGGTTATGGCCGGCATTTAGAAATGGCAAGGAGGGCGTAAGCTTTAATAAATCAAAAGCATATGGTGGAAATTATACTCCTAAAAAGGGCGATGTTGTTTGGTTTCAATGGGCTCCTGGTATGGCTGGCTGTCATTGTAGAAAAATCTATGGTAAATGGAATGGTAGTACACAATGTTCTGATCATGTTGGAATAGTAAGAGCAGTTAGAGATGGTAAAGTTTATACTACTGAAGGTAATAGCGGAAATAAAGTATCAAATAAAGAATACCCTATTGATACTGAATATATAACAGCATATGGCTCTTGGTATAAATAGAAATAAAAAGGAGGCAAATTTATGTTATTTAAAACATCAATAAAAAAATGTTTCATTTTAACTGCTTTATTAATGTTATTGACTGGGTGTACTATAAATTATAATTTGACTATTGATAATAATTCAGTTAGTGAGAGTATAAGTGGTAGTGTAGATAAGAATGAATATGAACTTGAAGATGGTGATACTGGCTTAAACTTGTTTTATACACTTATTAAAAAGGATGTACCTGCTTTAGTTAGTGGCGATAGTTTATATAATAAGGATATAACAGAAACTGATGATGGAATAAATTATAATTATACATATACTTATAGAAATAATATTGATAAGGCTAGAGTAATTAATGAGTGCTTTGAAAACCATTATATTGATGAAACTGATGAATATTATAATATTAAACTAAGTGGTGGATTTTATTGTTTATATTCTAATAAAATTGATATCAATGTAATTAGTAATTATGAAGTACTAAATAATAATGCTAAAAAAGTAAATGGTAATAAATACACATGGACAATAGATAATTCAAATAATGTTGATATAATGTTAACAGTTTCAAAAACTGTTAAATATGAAGAACCTACTAAAGCAAAGACATTTAGTACCTTTCAAATAATAGGCTTTGTAGTGTTTGCTATATTAACAATTGTTACATATTTTTTATATAGAAAGAAAAACAGTGGTAAAGTATAACCACTTTTTTGTTATTATTTTTTTCTTAATACATATATTTTAGTGTAGAAGAAAGGAATGATAAAATAAATATGGAAACAATTAAAGTTTCATCTAAGTCAAATCCCAATTCAGTAGCAGGAGCTCTTGCTAATGTATTTAGAGAAAAGGGAATAGTAGAAGTACAAGCAATAGGGGCCGGTGCTCTTAATCAGGCAATTAAAGGAGTAGCAATAGCAAGAGGCTTTGTTGCTCCATCAGGTAAAAACTTAGTTTGTACACCAGCATTTATTGATATATCAATAGATGGGGAAGAACGTACAGCATTAAAATTAATTGTAGAAGCCAAATAGGCTTCTTTCTTTTACAATAAATATTGATTTTATTATTGATTAAATTTACTATTTATTATATAATTATATTGAAAATAGGTGACGTTATGAAATATAAAAATTTAATAAAGAGTAATTTAAAGTTTATTATAGCGATGACAGTTGTAATAGCTCTTGGCGCTGTTGGAATTACTTTTGCAATAAATATTGATACCTTTAATCCAATAGGCATAAATATTGGTACCGCCACACTGGGAGCTAATATAACTTATCTTAATGGTAGTAGTGCTACAATTACTAGTACTGGTAAGTTATTACCAATAAATGACGATAAAACAGAAATAACTCCTGATAGTACCAATGAAAGTATATTAAAAATAGATTTTAAATTATCTGGTACATCAACAAATCCTGATAATACAATAATGGATATATCTCTTAATAATATAAGTATGGATTGTGAACTTAAAAGTGAATATTTTAAATGGAAATTATATAAAGAAGAAGCTTTACTTAGTAGTGGTAGTTTTTCTCCAAAGTTTGATTCCATGAAAAATAATAGATTAGTTTTAACAAATACACAGGAAAGATTAACTACTAATGAAGATAAATATACATTACTTATTTATTTAGCAGAAAGTTGTACAGGAGATCTTAGTACTTGTAACGCAAATAGTGGTAGTTATAATCAAGAAACACTTTTAAATAAAAACTTTAGTGCTACGATGAAAGTAGAATTATCTACTGGTAATAAGAAAACCAATACTAGAAGTACTACTAGCACTTCTGCTTGTAGTTATACTAGTGTTAGTGTTCCTACTTGCAATACTCTTACTTATAATGGCAGTAGTCGTACATTGATAACTACTAATGCTAAGTATACATTAACAAATAATACAGGAACTAATGCAGGAAATTATGTTGTAATTGCAGAATTAAAGAGTGACTACAAATGGCCTGATGGTACAAAAGTAGCTAAGTCCATTACTTGTAATATAGCTAAAAAAGATGTAACTATTACCCCAATTGCTCAAACTATCGCACATGGTGGAAATGTAGTTAGTGATATCTCAAAAGTAACTGCTAGCGGATTAGTGTCAGGTCATTCTATTAGTTATGTACATTTATCTACACGGAACTATAACATCGGTACTGGAACTATTAATGCTAGTGCAGCTAGAATAAAGGATTCAAGTAGTAATGATGTTACTGATAATTATAATATTATTTATGCCACAGGTACAGTTACTATTCAGTAATTATGAGAACAAATTAAATGTTTGTTCTTTCTTTTTTTCTTGATTTGTTATATAATATTTGAGAAAGAAGGAATACAATGAAGACTGATGATTTTGATTATTATTTACCAGAAGAACTAATAGCACAAGTACCACTTGAACATAGAGAGGAATCAAGACTACTTGTGATGGACAGAGATACTGGTAAATTAGAAGATAAAAAATTTTATAATATAGTAGATTATTTACATAAAGGTGATGTACTAGTACTAAATAATACCAAAGTAATGCCGGCTAGATTAATAGGAGAAAAAGAGGATACTGGTGCGATTATCGAAGTACTACTACTTAAAAATATTGATGGTAATAATTGGGAATGTTTAGTAAAACCTGCGAAGAGAATACATAAAGATACAATTGTATCTTTTGGAAATGGTCTATTAAAAGCAAAATGTACAGGTGTAAATGATGAAGGAATTAGAAACTTTGAATTTATTTATGATGGAATATTTTATGAAATATTAGATAAACTAGGCACCATGCCACTTCCACCATATATAAAGACTAAGTTAGATGATCAATCAAGATATCAAACAGTGTATGCCAAAAATATAGGCAGTGCTGCTGCTCCTACTGCTGGACTTCACTTTACTAAAGAATTATTAAAACAAATAGAAGATATAGGAGTAACAGTTTGTTATATAACATTACACGTAGGATTAGGAACCTTTAGACCAGTAAACGTTGAAGATGTAACTAAACATAAAATGCATAGTGAGTTTTATAGTATGAATAAAGTGGCAGCAGATATATTAAATAAAGCTAAAGAAGAAAATAGATGTATAGTGGCAGTAGGAACAACAACCACTAGAACATTAGAAACCATAATGAGTAAATATAACACATTTAAAGAGTGTAGCGGTTGGACTGATATATTTATTTATCCTGGCTACGAATTCAAAGGAATAGATTCATTAATAACAAACTTTCATTTACCAAAATCAACATTAATTATGTTAGTGTCAGCACTTGCAGGTAAAGAAAATATTATGAATGCTTATGAGCATGCTGTAGAAGAAAAATATAGATTTTTCTCATTCGGTGATGCAATGTTTATAAAAAAGAACAAATAAATATTTACATTCTACTAAATTTATTATATAATTTAGTAGTAATGCTTGTGTGGCGGAATTGGTAGACGCACTGGACTCAAAATCCAGCGGTATAAAAGCCATGTGGGTCCGAGTCCCACCACAAGCACCAAATATGTATATAGGACTAACCAATTGGTTAGTCTTTTAAGTATAGTTAAAAATATATTATTTAAAAACAAAAAATATATAAATTCTTTTACTATATATATTTGCTATAAGAAAAAGCGAACACTTAGATGTTATAAAAAACGCAAAAAAAATAAAAAACAAAAAATAAGAAACAGATGAAATCAGCAAAAATAAGAAAATTACAAAAATAAGTTACAGATGGTAAATTAACAATTGAAGCACAAACCCTTATAAAATAAAGAAAAATTAAGTATAATATACAACACAAGGATATTTTAAAAAAATAAAAAAATAGGAAAAACTAACAAATGAGAAAATTAAAAAAACAAAAAATGTAAAAAAATTAAAAAGCAAACAAAAAACTATTGACAAGTAAAACCGCCTAATATATAATTAACTTGTAAAGTAGAGAAAGGAAGTAAAACAATGGTTGAAACAGAAGAAAAATTAGAGACGATAGAAGTCGTAAAAAGAAATGGAAAAAAGGTAGAATTTGATGGTACTAAAGTTGCTATGGCTATTAAAAAAGGCTTTGATAGTGTATTATTAGATTCTGAAGAAAATGAAAAAAAATATAATACTAAAGATATTCAAAAAGTATATCAAGCAGTAATTAAAAAGATAGCTAAAGATTATTTACCATTAGGTAAAATAAAAATAGAGGAAATACAAGATTTAATTGAAGAAAATCTTAAGAAGTATGATTATCAAGATGTATATGAGAGCTTTTCAGAATACAGGCAAAGAAGGGCTAATGCAAGAATAGCATTTAGAGATGATAAAAACATGGCTAAACTTCAAAAAAGTATTGAAGGGTTAGGTCTTAAGAGCGCTGCCGAAGAGGATTCAAAAAGAGAAAATGCTAACATAGATGGTAATACTGCAATGGGAACAATGCTTCAATTTGGTAGTACAATATCTAGAGCATTTACTGAAGCATACTTAATGAAAAAAAAATATGCTGAGGCTCATAGCAATGGTGATATTCATATTCATGATATGGACTTTGAAGCTATGGGTACTACTACTTGCACACAAATAGATCTAAGCAAGTTATTTAAAAATGGTTTTTCTACAGGACATGGATTTTTGAGAGAACCAAAAGACATTATTAGTTATGCTGCACTAGCAGCAATAGCTATTCAATCTAACCAAAATGATCAACATGGTGGACAATCAATACCGGCATTTGATTATTATATGGCGCCTGGTGTATTAAAAACGTTTAAGAAACAATATAAACAGGCTGTATATGAGTTGCTGGATTTTAGTGACTTTATCAGTTTTATAAATATGGATAGGGTTGAAAAAGAAATAGATAAACTAACAAGTATTGATGTGGATACTAAGGTATTTGAAGGAATATATAAAGATAGTACTGAAGTAAAGAAAATATTTGAAAAAGGATATGAAACTGCTTATAAAAAAACAAATAGACAAACATATCAAGCAATGGAAGCATTTATTCATAATTTAAATACAATGCATTCAAGAGCAGGCGCACAAGTACCTTTCTCAAGCGTAAATTTTGGTACTGATACTTCTCCTGAAGGAAGAATGGTTATTAAGAATTTCTTACTTGCAACTGATGCTGGTTTAGGAAGAAACGAAACTCCAATATTCCCAATATCAATATTCAAATTAAGAAAAGGAACTAACTATGAAGTTACAGATCCTAACTATGATTTATTTAAACTAGCTATAAAAGTATCTGCAAAAAGGTTATTTCCTAACTTCTCATTTATGGATTCATCATTTAATAAGCCATATTATAAGGGTGATTATAACACTGAAGTTGCTTATATGGGATGCAGAACAAGAGTTATGGCAAATGTAGTGGATGAAGATAAAGCAATTACTCCTGGTAGAGGTAATCTATCTTTCACATCAATTAACTTACCAAGATTGGGTATTAAGCATGGTATTGTAAGAAATGATAAAACTGATATGAAAGGTTTTTATGAAGAATTAGGAGAATTAATGGATTTAGTTAAAGATCAGTTATTAGAAAGATTTGAAATACAATGTAATAAGAGATTATATAACTTTCCATTCTTATTAGGACAAGGTGTATGGATAGATTCTGATAAACTAAAACCTAATGATAGATTAAGAAAAGTATTAAAACATGGTACTTTATCAATTGGCTTTATAGGACTAGCAGAGTGTTTAAAGGCTTTAATCGGAAAACATCATGGTGAAAGCGATGAAGCTCAAAAACTCGGCCTTGAAATAATAGAATTTATGAGAAAAAGATGCGATGATTATTGTAAAGAATATAAATTAAACTTTACATTACTTGCTACTCCAGCAGAAGGTTTATCTGGAAGATTTGTAAATATTGATAAAGCAGTATATGGTAAAATTAAGGGTGTTACTGATAGAGAATACTATACAAATTCATTCCATGTACCAGTATATTATAATATATCAATAGTAAATAAGATCAAGAAAGAAGGCCCATATCACAAATATACAAATGCAGGACATATTAGTTATATTGAGTTAGATGGTGATACTACTAATAATCTTGAAGCATTTGAAAGAATAGTAAGAACTATGTATGAAAATGATATGGGATATGCCGCTATTAACCACCCAGTAGATAGAGATCCAGTGTGCGGCTATGTTGGCGTTATTGGCGATGTTTGCCCTGGATGTGGAAGAAAAGCCTATGAAGGCGTTCCTGTAGAAAGAGTAAATGAATATAAAAATAATTGTAATTGTTAAGGAAAGAGGTAATTAAAATGAAAGAAGAAACAAAAGAAAAATTAGTTGGTGAAGGAGTAAACTTCGAAAGAATTAGAAGAATTACTGGATATTTAGTAGGTACTGTAGACAGATTTAATAATGGTAAAAGAGCCGAAGAAAGAGATAGAGTAAAGCACTCAACTGAAGGGTTAATGAAAAAATAATGGAAATAAGGTTAGCATCTCCAATATTACAGGCTGATAGCATTGTAGATGGAGAAGGCGTACGAGCAGTTCTTTGGACTCAAGGCTGCGGACACAAGTGTTTAGGATGTCATAATCCTAGTACACATTCATTTGATGATGGTATTCTCTTAGACATTGAAGAGGTTAAAGCCCAAATAGATAGTCTTGAAGGTCAAGATGGAATAACTCTCTCCGGAGGAGATCCTATGTATCAAGTAGATGCCTGCCTTGAACTTGCAAAATACATAAAATCTAAAAAAATGAATATCTGGTGTTATACAGGATTCACATATGAAAACTTACTTAAACTAGGAGAAGCAAATCCTAAAATAATAGAACTGCTAAAACAAATAGATGTTCTCGTGGATGGACCATTCATCCTTGATAAGAAAAGTTATGATTGTGTTTTTAGAGGCTCTACCAATCAAAGAATTATTGATCCTAAAGAGAGCCTAAAGAAAAAGAAAGTATGCCTAGTAGAGAAATATTATCCTAAAGATAAAAAGAAAAATAATAAAAGAGAGCGAATGTACATTTAAGCTCTCTTTTTATAACATATACATAGAACCATCATCCTGATAAGAATTATTATTAGCTAGTCTCTGCTCTAAAACCTTAACTCTTGATTCTAAACTATTTAGTCTATTATTAATTTCATATAAAGTATTGTTACCATTATCATAACCAATCGTATTATTTTGTAAATTACTAGAACCATAATTCATTCCCTGAGTAGCGTATGGCATTCCATTCATTAAACTACCTGGAGGTCCTTGATAACCAAAATTACCATACATCATATTACCTGGCATATTCTGAAAATAACCATACTGCATCATATCTCTATTATCCATATCATCACATTCCTTTACTTTATTATATGCAAATAGCAATAAATGTGCTATAATACTATTTGTGGTGAGTTATGAGATTAAAAAATATAAAAGGTGCAAGTGAAAAAATACTATTAGGGAAATATTTTATAAATAATCCTAATGAATATAAAGGTAAATGGAATAAACTATTTAAAAATAATAATCCTATCTATATAGAAATAGGCATGGGTAAAGGAAACTTTATTATAAAGAATGCTCTTGATAATCCAAATATTAATTACATAGGAATAGAGATGTATGATTCTGTTATCTTAAGAGCAGTAGAAAAAACTAACGAGTTAGAACTTAATAATCTGTATCTAATAAGAATGGATGCTAGACTAATCGAAGAAGTATTTGATAAAGAAATTGATTTAATATATCTAAACTTCTCTGATCCATGGCCTAAAGATAGACATGCTAAAAGAAGATTAACTAGTCCTAGATTCTTAGAGAGATATAGTAAAATATTTAGAGATAATAATAAAATTATAATGAAGACAGATAATATAGATTTATTTAATTACTCAGTAGAATCATTAAAAGAATATGGTTATAGTATAGATTATTTAACTAATGATTTACATAGTGATAAAGATAATATTATTACTACTGAATATGAAGATAAGTTTACTAATAAAGGTATTAAAATAAATTATTTTGAAGCCACTAAGGAGGTAAAATAATGAAAGTATTTAATAATATTGATGTTAATCCTACGGATATGAATTTATATATAACAGCAGTTACTCATTCATCTTATACTAATGAGAATCCTAATTATCCTGATTATGAAAGATTAGAGTTTCTAGGAGATGCTGTTTTAGAGATAGTAATTAGTGATTATTTGTATAAAGAAAGAAAATATGAAGAAGGAATAATGACTAAGATGAGAGCATCTTATGTTTGCGAAGAAGCCTGTGCTACTTATGCTAAAGAGATGGGTTTAGATGAAGATATTAAAGTTGGTTCTGGTGAAGAAGTAAATCAAACAATACTTGCGGATGTTTTTGAGGCTTTTGTAGCGGCTGTTTACTTAGATCATGGTTTTGACTTCGTTAAAAAGTTTGTTCTTGATATCATTGTTAAATATATTGATAGGGGAGAGAACTTCTTACATGACTACAAATCTACTCTTCAGGAGTTAGTTCAAACTGTTAAGAAGTCTGTTACTTATGAAGTGATAGATGAAGATGGCCCTTCGCATAACAAGACTTTTACTTCTATTGTTAAGATAGATGGTATTGTTATGGGAAAGGGAACCGCAGGTAGTAAGAAGGCTTCTGAACAAGAAGCTGCTAGAGATGCTTTAAGTAAGAGATCAGAAATTAATTAATATTTATTATATGTTCACTCTAAGCCTCAGGTCTTAGAGTGTTATTTCGAGCCTAATTTTAGTCTCGAAATAAAATCTATTATATATAAGCCAGGAATAAATACCTATGTAAAGTCAGGTATTTATTCTTTTATTATACTAAAAACTATGATACAATTAGTGTAGATAAGTGAGGTAAGATATGAAAATAGATAGAGTTATTACTGGTTCTTTAGAAGAGAACTGTTATATACTTGGAATAGAAGATAAAGTATTAGTAATAGATCCAGGCGATGATATAGATAAGATAAATAAGGTAATAAATAATAGAAAAGTACTTGGAGTATTAATTACACATAGGCATTTTGATCATGTAGGAGCTTTATCTTATTTTGATAAAAATATAATCTATGATAGAAGTAATACTGAAGAAAAAGAATATAAAATAGATAAATTTAATTTTAATGTTATATTTAATCCAGGTCATTCTAGTGATAGTATAAGTTTTTACTTCAAAAAAGAAAATATTTTCTTCTGTGGTGATTTTATCTTTTATGAAAGTATAGGAAGATGTGATTTACCTACTGGAGACTATAAAATTATGAAAGAAAGTCTTAATAAGATAAAAAATTATCCGTTAGATATGTTAATATATCCTGGTCATGGAAGAGAGACTACTCTTGAATATGAGATAGAAAATAATATATATTTTAGTGAGGTTTAATTATGAATATAATGAAGTTATTTAAAGATAAAAAAGTTGTGATTGCAGGTCCTTGTTCTTTTGGTACTTATGAAGAGTTAGATAGTATTACTAAAAAATTAAAAGAATTAAATGTAGATATACTTCGCGCGGGTACATTTAAAGGAAGAACAAGCCCTTATGCTTTTCAAGGACTAAGAGATGAAGGCGTAGAAATATTAATTGATATTGGTAAGAAATATAATATTCCAGTAGTTACTGAGTTAACTAGTATAGAACAAGTAAAAAAGTATGGTAATAAACTAGATATAATTCAAATAGGGACTAGAAATATGTATAACTATGAACTATTAAAAGAAGTAGGTAAATTAAAGACTCCAGTTATTCTAAAAAGAGGATTATCCGCAACATATAATGAATGGCTTTTAGCAGCTGAATATATAAAGAATGCAGGTAATGATAATATAATTCTTTGTGAAAGAGGAATAAGAGGCTTTGATCCTACCACTAGAAACATTCTTGATATAGCGGCAGTTCCTTATATAAAGAAAAATACGAGTTATCCAATCATTGTCGATCCATCACATGCTACTGGTACAAGATATATGATAAGGCCATTATCTATAGCCTCAATAGCAGCAGGTGCCGATGGTATAATGGTTGAGGCTCATATAAGACCAGAAAAGAGTCTTTCTGATGCAGGGCAAACAATAAATATAAGTACATTAAAAGATATAATTAGTGATATAAATAAATATCAAAATATATAATTAATTAGGTGATTAGATGAAAAAAATAAAATTAGGTGTAATATATGGTGGTTTATCCACGGAACATGAAGTATCTATTAATTCTGCAAAAAGCGTAATAGATAATTTAGATAAAGATAAATACGATATATATAAAATATATATTGATAAAAAAGGTGAATGGTATAAAGAAGATAATAAAATAGATAATGTCTTTGATTACTTAAGAAGCTTAGATGTTGTCTTTCCAGTTTTACATGGTTTATATGGTGAAGATGGTACTATTCAGGGACTATTTGAGTTACTTGGAGTACCTTATGTGGGCTGCAGAGTATTAGCAAGTTCTTTAGGTATGGATAAAGTATATGCAAAAATGATATTTGATAAGGTAGGAATAGAAAATGCTAAGTACATTTATATCAAAAAAGTAAGAGATAAATATATCTATATAGATAATAAATTTAATGAAAAAGAATTATCATTACAAGATATTGCATTACTTGTAGAAACTGAATTATCACTACCAGTCTTTATAAAACCATCAAGAAGTGGATCCTCAGTTGGAATAAATAAAGCTCATACTAGAGAAGAAGTAATAAAATATATTGAATATGCTTCAGGCTTTGATAACAAAATATTAATTGAAGAAAATATTATCGGTAGAGAAATAGAGTGTGCTGTATTAGGAAATAATGAAGTAGAAACTTCACCTCTTGGTGAAATACTACCTAAAGGAGAATTTTATAGTTATAGTGCCAAATATGTAGACAATTCTAAAACAATAATACCAGACGATATAGATAAAGATATTAGTGATAAAATAAGAAAAACTGCAATTAAAGCCTATAAGTCTCTTGACTGCTTTGGACTATCCAGAGTGGATTTCTTCTTAGAAAAAGATACCAACAGAATAATATTAAATGAAATAAATACTATGCCAGGATTTACTACGATAAGTATGTATCCTAAGTTATGGGAAAGTACAGGATTATCTTATAGTGAGTTATTAGATAAACTAATTAGTCTTGCTTTAGAATAGGTAATTATGAAAAAGATAAAAGTAATAATAATGATAGTAACACTAGTACTAGTAATAGGACTAATATATTTATTATATATACTTAATATAATACCACATAGAAAGTATAGTAATAGTGATTTTAATATTAATACTTATATTAGTAGTATAGATAAAGATAATGATGGTATAGATGATCAAACAGATATCTTAAATAGCGTTAGAGAATATATAAAGACAAAACCAAAATACAAAAGTAAATATTATAGTACAGGTTATCCTAATGATGAATATGGAGTATGTTCTGATATAGTAGCCTTTGGGCTAAAAGATGCAGGTTATGATTTAAGAGAGCTAGTAAATAATGATATTATAAATAATAAAGAAGATTATAATATTGAAACTATAGATAAAAATATAGATTTTAGAAGAGTAAGAAACTTAAAAGTATATTTTGAAAGAAATAGTATTAAATTAACTACTGATATTAATGATATTTCTTCTTGGCAAGGAGGAGATATAATTATATTTAAAAAACATATTGGTATTGTATCAGATAAAAGAAATAGTAAAGGAATACCATTTATTATCCATCATGCTAATCCATATCAATTACATTATGAAGAAGATATATTAGAAAATAGAAATGATATTATAGGTCATTATAGAGTAAGTTAATGTAATTAAGAAAAAATTAATATAATTATAAGAAAAACTTAAAAAACAATCATTAAAAAACTGGTATAATGTATTTATCAGCTATAATGATTGTTTTTTAATAAGAATTGAGGTAATAATTTATGAAAAAAGAAACAAAGAAAAAAACTAAAAGAAAGATATTAATATTTGTTATTATTTTAGTATCCATTATTTTTATAAGAACTGAATATTATAATTATAAATTTAATCACCAATATAAGAGCGCAGAAGAGACTATAAATAATAAAAATATAGATAGTATTAATTATTTAGAGACTTTAGCAAATGAAAATCCAGATATTGCAAAGATTATGAAAAATAAAGATAGTTATCCTAAAATATTATTAGAAATGCTTTCTAGAAATCTTGATATGACTGACTATGTATTAAATTATTTAGATTATAAAGGACAAGTATTTTCCAATGATATAGGTAAAGTTACCAAAGGTAAATATCCATTACTACTTCAATATGATACTAGATGGGGATATGGAATGTATGGTGACGATGTTATTGCAATAAATGGCTGTGGACCAACATCTCTTGCTATGATAATCGCAGGTCTTACTGGTAGAAATGATATTACTCCTTATGATATTGCAACATACTCATATCAAAAAGGTTATTATACTGGTGGTACAAGCTGGAGTCTTTTTACTGAAGGAACCAGTAAATATGGAATTATAGGAACAGAAATACCATTATCAAAGGCTTCAATAATAAATGAATTAGAACAAAACCATCCCATTATTTGTAGTATGAAAAAAGGAGACTTTACAACGACAGGACATATAATTACAATTGTAGGAACAAAGAATAAACAATTTATCATAAATGATCCTAATAGTAGGGAAAGAAGCAATGAACTATGGAGTTATGAAACATTAGAACCTCAAATAAGAAATTTATGGTCGTTTAGACTAAAGTAAATTAAGATAAATATTTTAATAAAACCAAAAATTATACTTGCATATTGTAACCTGATAAGTTATAATATATTTGAGGTGTAAATTTGGTTATAAACGAGAGTACAGCATACAAGAGGGACTATAAAAAAATTATAATTAATAAGCATATGATAAAAGAAAAAGAAAAAATAGAAAATATAAAAAATATTATATTATCTAGTAATAATCTTCAAGAATTATTATGTAGTCCATATAAAAATGTATATTATATTACTAAGAAAAGTAGTAATCTTAAAGAATATTATACTGCTAAAATAAATAGTAAGTTAAGACTAATAATGAGGCCAGAAGGAGAATACCCTTATAATAATTTAATAATTGATAAAATAGAATTCGTATCAATAGATGATAAACACTATGGGGAGGGATAACAATGCAAGGATTTGGAAGTATGTTAAAAGATTATTTAGAGTACTATAAAATATCACAAACTGATTTTGCAGAAAGATTAGGCATTTCTACTAAACATATGAATGAAATACTAAATGGTAAAACTAATATATCTGAAGAACTTATGTTAGGTATAAGTTTAATTACTGATATAGATGTTAATTTAATATTTTATGTAGAAACTAAAAAGAGAATATACGAATATTTAAATGAAAGGTTTAATAGCGAAAAAGAAATAAATAAATACTTAAATACTTTTTGTATAAATGAAATGGCTAAAAAGAAATGGATAACATTAAAAGATAGTTCGTCATATACCCAAAATGCTATGGATTTACTTGATTATTTAGGTATAGCAAGTTTTGATAATGTTAGTAATTATCTTAATCATAAAATATTATATAAGAAAAAAGAAGATGCTGATATTAATAAAATATATCTATGGATAAAAAGATGTGATAAGAAAATAGAAAAGATAAATATACCAGAATATTTAAGTAGTAACTTAACATTATTATTAAAAGAATTAGAAATTATTAGAAACAAAAAATTCAATGAAGAAGAATTAATTAGACTATTTAATAAATATGGTATTTACCTAGTAATTGAAGATGCACTAAATGGTACTAAAATAAGAGGCTGTACCATGGTAAAAAATAATAATCCGTGTATATATATAACTAGATATTTTAAGGAAAAGGCTAGTTTCTATTTTACTCTATATCATGAAATAGGACATATTAAAAGTGATTATAATAAATTAAAAAATAAAATAATGTTAAATAATGAAGAAACTAGTGAAAAAGAAATGGATAATTTTGCATTAAATCAAATGATACCAGACAATATTTGGAATAATGTAAAAATAGATCCATTAGAAAGAGAAAAAATATGTAAAGATACTAATATTCCATTATGTTTCTTATATTCAAGGTTAGCATATGAAGGAATAATATCATATAAAAGTAAAGAGTATAATAATCATAAAGAAATAATATAACTAGATAGTCCTAATACTAGGATTGTCTTTTTAATTAAAAAATGATATACTAAGTACATAAAGTAATAAGGAGAATATATATTATGAAGTTAGAGGAAATTATAGATATTAGTAAAACAGTAGGAAATAGTTTATTTAAAGATATTACTTATATATGGGAAGTATTACCTAAGATAGAAGATAATATTATAGATATAGGTAATTCTTTAGATAAAGATAAATATACTATGATTGAAGAAAATATATGGGTTGGTAATAATACTAAGATAGATAAATTATCTACGATAATAGCTCCATGTATAATTGGAGAGAATACTGAAATAAGACCAGGAGCCTATTTAAGAGGAAATGTCATAATTGGGGATAACTGTGTAATAGGAAATAGTGTTGAAGTAAAAAATTCTATTATATTTGATAATAGTCAAATACCACACTTTAACTATGTTGGAGACTCTATACTTGGCTATCATTCTCATCTAGGAGCGGGAGTAATCCTAAGTAATTTAAAGAATGATGAGAGTAATATTGTAATTAGAGGTATAGATACAAATATGATTAAGTTAGGATCTATAATAGGTAATAATGTTAATATAGGTAGTAATAGTGTATTATATCCAGGTACTATTATAGGATGTAATACAAGTATATATCCCTTAACAAGAGTACGAGGAATAATACCAAGTAATAGTATTATGAAAGATGAAAATAACATCATAGAGAAAGGATAAAATATGAAAAGATTATTTGGAACGGATGGTATACGAGGTATAGCATATAAGGATATAACTAAAGAATTAGTTATCAAAGTAGCGGATGCTATAGCCTATATATTTAATAAGAAAGATAAAGGTATTAAAGTTATAATAGGAAATGATGGAAGAGAATCTGCTGATATGATATTAAGTACATTAAAAGAAGAACTATTATCATGTGGTATTTCAGTATTAGATGCCGGTTTAATACCAACACCAGGTATATCATATTTAGTAAAATATTATAATTATGATTTAGGTATTATGATTAGTGCTTCACATAATCCCCATGAATATAATGGTATCAAAATATTTGACAAAGAAGGTTATAAATTATCAGATGATATTGAATCAAATATTGAAGACTTAATATTTGACAATATAAAATATTATAGTACTAAAAGAGGTATAATTTTAGATAATAGAGATGTAATAAAAGATTATGGTAATCATTTATTAGATTCATTAAATAAATATAATAATAATGTTAACTATAATAATTTAAATATAGGAATAGATGCCTCTAATGGAGCTTCTTCTAAAGTATGCGAATATATCTTTTCTAAATTAGGTTCTAAATATCATATAATAAATAATGCTCCAAATGGTACTAATATTAATAATAATTGTGGCTCTACTCATCCAGAAGTATTAAGTAGTTATGTTATTAATAATAAATTAGATATAGGTATAGCATATGATGGTGATGCTGATAGAGTAGTATTCATAGATGAACTAGGTAATATAATTAATGGTGATTATACACTAGCTATCATAAGTAATGATCTAAAAAATAAAAATAGATTAAATAAAAATACTATCGTAGGTACAATACTAAGTAATCTAGGACTATTAGAATATTGCAAAAATAATGATATAGAATTTATAACTACTAATGTTGGAGATAAATATGTATTAGAATACTTAAGAGATAATAATCTTTCACTAGGTGGCGAAGAGGCTGGTCATATTATTCTAAAAGAATATTGTAATACTGGAGATGGCCCTCTTACTTCTTTAATAATGTTATCTATTCTTGCAAGCACTAATACTACTTTTAGTAATTTAACTAAGATTATGCGTAAATATCCTGAAGTACATATAAACATTAAAGTAAACAATAAAAATGATTTTGCTACTAGTAACATAATTGAAGATAGTATCAAAGAAATAAAAAATAATTTTAATGGTAACTATAGGTTAGTAATAAGACCATCAGGTACTGAACCATTAGTTAGAATTGTACTTGAGGGTGAAGAACTAAAAGTGCTTGAAGAGTCTTCAAATAAAATAAAAAGTATTATTAAAAATTTGAATATGGAGGTAGTATAATATGGCTACGATTAAAGATTATTTAAAATATTATAAGAATATTTCTTTTAAAGAAAATAAATTAAATATAAATGACGTTATAATATTTTCAGAATTATCTTATATAGATTGGAGTAATATAGTACCAAAAGGCAATAATAAAATAACATTAAAAGAAGCCTTTACTACTTATCAAGAATTTAAAAAAGATATCTATTTAACTAGTTTTATGAAAGAGAATATTAGTAATTTAAAAGATATTTATAATAGTAATAGATATAAAGATATCTATCTAAGTAATTATAGAAGACTAATTGATAATGAAAAACAATTTGGAGCTATTACTATTCATTTTGCTGATAAAGTATTTATATCTTTTATGGGTACTAATGGTACAGTAATAGGTTGGAAAGAAGACTTATCACTTGCTTATAGTTTCCCTGTAGTAGCCCAAAAAACCGCTATTAAATATTTAGAGGAAGTTATTACTTCAAATGATAATGAAATATTTGTTGGAGGTCATTCTAAGGGTGGTAATCTTGCTATGACATCCGTTATGTATATTAAAGAAGATATATTTAATAGAATAAAAACCATATATAATTTAGATGGCCCTGGTTTTAGAGATAAAGAATATACAAGTAGTAATTTTAAGAAAATACTACCAAAACTACAAGTATATGTACCAGAAGACACAATAGTGGGTATGCTTCTAAATACTTCAAATAATAAATACATAGTAAAAAGTACTGCAAGAGGAGTATTAAGTCATAATATGAATACCTGGCAGTGTTTTGGAGAATTTCTAGAAAAAGGAAAACAATCCAAACTAAGTATTACTATTGATAATAGAATAAAATCTTGGTTTAAAAACTATAACGATAAAGAAATGAAAAGAATGATAAATGCCATATTTAATATTCTAGAAAATAATAATATCAAAGAATTTAAAGAAATAAAGAATTTAAAATGGAGTCAAATAGTAAAATTAATTAGTGAAGTAAACGATATAGATAGTGCTACTAAAAAGTTATACTTAGATACTATCAAAGATCTAATATGGGTAAACACTAAGTAATTTGCAAATTAAATAGTTTTGTAGTATAATATCTCTCGCTTAAAGGGGAATATTATGAATAAATTAAATGAATTAAATAAATATATCTATGAAGAATATAAACAATTACCCAATAGAGAGGAGTTATCTATACCTCTTCTTATTTCTTCAAATGATGATTATACCAATAATTTAGAAAGAAGAGTATTATATATTGGTCAAGAGACCAATTGCTGGATGAATTATGATGATAGTACTTATTTACCTGATGTAGATGCTATCGAAGATAAATATTTTAAATTTCTAAAAGGCGGTGCTAGAAATAGAGATTTCTGGGTATTTATAAGAAATGTTCTAGAACTTCAAAGAGAAGACTTATTATCAAATGTTATTTGGAATAATGTCTTTATTGCTGGTAAAAGAAGAAGTATGGGTCATCCCGAAACAAATGATAAACTAGAAGATTTAAGTATGGAATACTTACTTGAAATAACAAAGATATTTAATCCAGAACATATTATCTTTGTATGTGGTCCTACTAATCCATACTATAGAATAATAACCAAATACTTAAAAGAAATTAATTCTAAGTTAGTATATGAATATCCAGCTCCTGATAAATTAGTAATAAATGATGATAGAGTCATTTGGACTTATCATCCTGCATATCAAAATAGAATTCATAAAAAAGATGAAGTATTAATTAAAGTAAGAAGTTTAGTTAATAATGAATAAAGAAGGGCAGTAAAGACCTTCTTTTAATTAATAATATAAGCAAACAAATGTATGAAAACATATTGACATTAATAATTCTATATGATATATTAAATTAGCAGTAAGAAATAAGTCTACATATTAAATCAATATTAAATATATAGTATCTGCTTATATATAATAGACTCTATATTAAGACTTAGAATAAGGCTTAATATAGCAGTGCGAGACTTAATTTATTAAGGCTCAAACTGAATAAAAATAATATATTGTTTAATATTAATAATTATGATAAAATACATAAAGAAGTGGGTGATAACTATGTTTGAACTAATATCAAAATATAAACCAGCTGGTGATCAGCCTGAAGCCATAAAAGAATTAGTAGATGGTATAAATGAAGGCAAAAGAGACCAAGTATTACTAGGAGCAACAGGTACAGGTAAAACATTTACTATAGCCAATGTTATAGCAAGTGTAAACAAACCAACCTTAGTACTTGCTCATAATAAAACTCTCGCAGGTCAACTTTATGCCGAATTCAAAGAATTATTTCCAAATAATAAAGTAGAACTATTTATTTCCTACTACGACTATTACCAACCTGAAGCCTATGTACCTAGTTCCGATACCTATATAGAAAAAGATTCATCAATAAATGATGAAATAGATGAATTAAGACATAGAGCTACATCAAGTTTAATATCTAGAAATGATGTTATAGTGGTAGCCTCAGTATCATGTATATATGGAATAGGTGAAGTAGAAGAATACAAGAAAAAGATGTTAACTCTTAATGTTGGTGATACCACTCCAAGAGACGATGTATTGAAGAAACTAGTAGAAATGTTATATGAGAGAAATGACTTTGATTTAAAAAGAGGTACCTTCAGAGTAAGAGGAGACTCTCTTGAAATAATACCTGCGAATGAAAGAACTAACGGTTTATTAATTGAGTGGTTTGGTGATGAAATAGACCGTATTAGTGAAGTAGATACTGTAACAGGACATATTCTAAAAGATAAAAAGACAGTCTCTATATTTGCAGCATCACACTTTGTTACTGATGAAGAGAAACTAAAGATAAGTATCGATAGAATATTAAAAGAAAAAGATGAAAGAGTAAAATACTTTAAAGAAAATAATAAATTAATTGAAGCTCAAAGAATAGAAGAAAGAGTTAACTATGATATGGAAATGCTTTCTGAAACAGGTTTCTGTAGAGGTATTGAAAACTATTCTAGACATATTGCTCTAAAAGAAGAAGGAGTACCACCATGTACCCTAATAGATTTCTTTCCCAAAGATTTTTTACTTGTAATAGATGAATCTCATGTAAGTATTCCTCAGGTAAGAGCTATGTATAATGGTGATAGAGCAAGAAAAATGAACCTTGTAGACTATGGCTTTAGACTACCTAGTGCTCTAGATAATAGACCACTTAAATTTGAAGAATTTGAAAGTAAACTAAATAATGTCATATATGTTAGTGCTACTCCTGGTGATTATGAACTAGGAAGAACAAATAATCACTATATTCAGCAGATTATTCGTCCAACAGGACTACTAGATCCAAAGATCGAAGTAAGACCTACTAAAAACCAAATAGATAATTTACTTGAAGAAATAGAAAAGAATAATAGTGCTAACGAAAGAACAATTATTACTACCCTTACTATTCGTATGGCTGAAGAATTAACTAACTATTTAAAGAGTCTAGATATCAAAGTAGCCTATTTACATAATGAAGTAAAATCATTAGAAAGATTAAAAATAATAAGAGACCTAAGACTAGGTAAGTATGATGTTCTAGTAGGTATCAATCTATTAAGAGAAGGATTAGATATACCTGAAGTATCCCTAATAGCCATTATGGATGCTGATAAACAAGGCTTCCTTCGTAGTACCAGAAGTTTAATCCAAACTATCGGAAGAGCTGCAAGAAACGCTAAGGGTAGAGTAATAATGTATGCCGATACTATATCTGATAGTATGAATGAAGCCATTACTGAGACAGAAAGAAGAAGAAACATTCAGGAAGAATATAATAGAGTACATAATATTGTACCAAAGACAATTATCAAAGAAATACCTGAAGTAGTATCAAATGAAATAGAAGTAAAACCAAAGAAAGAAAAGAAACTAACTAAAGAAGAAAAACTATCTATGATTGAAGACTTAACTAAAGAAATGAAAGAAGCCGCTGGTAACTTAGACTTTGAAAGAGCAATGCAACTTAGAGATATAATATTTGAATTAGAAAGTGAATAATACTTTCTTTTCTTTTTAACATCCAAATATTAACCAAAATCCCAAACATATAAGCGTAGCATATTCAAGTAGTAATATAAATACATTACCAAAACATGGAGCAAATAAAGTAATTAACATCTGATAAAAAGTAATAATCATAAGAATGATAACCATAATAAGAAAAAATAACTTCCATCCAGCACACAACCTAAAAAAATTAAAAAAGTTATTAAACATTACTATCACCTATAATAGTTTATGAATACATAATAAAAATGCTAATGTAAAGTTTAATAAATACTCTTGTTAAATAATTTAAATTATGGTAGAATAAAATTGTAATAGAGGTGATATATATGGATAGTAATACTACAATACATTTTGATATATCAGAAGTAAATGATGAAGTTGTTAAAAGTACTCTTCGTGATGTTCTTGAATCCCTTGAAGAGAGAGGATATAATCCTATTAATCAAATAGTAGGATATATAATATCAGGAGATTTAGGTTATATTTCTTCGTATAAAGAAGCACGAAATAAAATAGCTAAGATAGATCGTACCGTACTAGTAGAAGTCCTACTTAAGAATTATTTAAAATGAGATATTTAGGAATAGATTTAGGTAGTAAGACAGTAGGTCTTGCTATGTCTGATACAACCTTAACAATTGCATCTACTTACAAAACTATATTCTTTAAAGATGAAGACTATAATAGTACTATTAATGAAATAAAAGATATTATTAAAGAGTATAATATTACCAAAATAATATTAGGCCTTCCCAAGAATATGAACAATACCTTAGGAGAACGCGCAGAGATAACATTAAAGTATAAAGAATTACTTGAGAAATCTACTGACCTTCCTGTTATAATGTTTGATGAAAGATTAACCTCAGTAATATCAAATAGTATTCTAATTGAGGCTGATATGTCTCGTAAAAAGAGAAAGAAAAAAGTAGATAGTATTGCCGCTCAAATAATATTACAAGACTATTTAAATAAGGAGAAAAACAATGGATAAAGAAAATAAATTTAAAGTAATAGATAAAGATGGAAAAGAAATAGAATTTGAAGTACTATTTACTTTTGAATCAGACGAAACCAAGAAGAATTATATGGTTTATACCGATAATAGTACTGATGAAGAAGGTAATGTTAGAGTATATGCTAGTGTATTCAAGCCTGATGCTGAACCACTAGAACTATTACCAGTAGAAACAGAAAGAGAATGGAAAATAATTGAAACAATATTAGATTCCATTCAAGAAGAAAACAAAAAGAATAGCGAAGAAAGTAACTAATTACTTTTTTTCTTGGAGGTATTATGAAGAATTTTAGAAATATGGCAATAATATTACTCGTAGTATTTACTACTGTGATACTTGCTTTGGGGGTATATTATAAAGTAAATATGGCTGGTACATCTAATTCTGATACTAAGAAAATAGTAAATATTGAAGAAGGTACTATTAATGATATAGCAAAGACTTTAAAAGATAATAATCTTATTAAGAATGTATCTATATTTAAAGTATATATAAAATTAACTAATAAGACTAGTCTAAAAGCAGGTACTTATGAATTATCTGAAAATATGGGTGTTGAAAAGATTGTAAAGATACTTGAAGAAGGTACTAAATATAATCCTAATGAGATATCTATTACTTTTAAAGAGGGTATTAATATAAGAAAGATAGCCACATTAATTAGTGAAAATACTAATAATAGCTATGATGATGTTATAAAGAAAGCATCTGATGAAACATTTATAAATACCTTAATAGATAAGTATTGGTTTTTAACTGATGATATTAAAAACAAAAATATCTATTATAGTCTAGAGGGATATTTATTTCCTGATACTTATAGATTTAATAATAGAGAAGTAACTACTGAAGAAATATTTACTAAGATGTTAGATGAAATGGATAAAAAATTATCTAAATATAAAGATGAAATTAATAAGAGTGATTTAAGTGTTCATGAAATAATTACTTTGGCTTCTGTTGTTGAGTTAGAAGGAGCTAAAGCTACTGATAGAAAGGGAGTAGCAGGCGTCTTTTATAACAGACTTGCTAGCAGTGCTTATCCTACTTTGGGTAGTGATGCTACTACTTATTATGCATCAAAGATAGATGACTGGAGTTATAGCCTTACTTATAAAGAACTTAATGATTGTAAGAATAAATATAATACTAGATGTAGTAGTAATACTGGACTTCCAGTAGGACCTATATGTAATCCTGGTATTGAGTCTATTGAAGCTACAATTAATCCAGATAAACATGAATATTATTACTTTGTTGCAGATTGTAATGGTAAAGTATATTTAACTAAGAATAGTACTGAACATAATAATATAATTAATAAATTAAAGAAAGAAGATAACTGGTGTGCTTAAAGTTATCTTTTTATTTCCCCTTAAGCCTATAGTCTTTCGGGGCATTATGAAGCCTAAGGTCTTCATAATGAAATATTTTGTTTACATTATTAATTTATATGCTATACTTGTATTAGGGGGAAATTTATGAATAATAACTTATCAAAAGAACAATTAGAAATAAAAGAAAGATTAGAAAGAATAATAAATATATTTACTTATAGATATATTAAGGCGGGTACTAAGTCAAAGAAAAACTTAATAGCTAGTGATTTAATATCATTATCTAGAATAAATAGAGAATACTTTTCTGATTTTAAGCTTAGTTTATCTTGGGATAGTGATGATTCTTTATATACTGAGTCATTATTGAGCTGCTACAAGTATATAGAAAATATAATAATAAATCAAGATAAGTATTTTAAGATATTTAATTCTGCGGTAGAGCAAATACTTAGCACTAAACCAAATATATATAGATATTATGGAAAAGACTATTTAAAACATCCAAAAAAAGAATTAGGAATTGTCTTTATTAGTTTTTTAGAAAGTTTTGACACAAAGTTATATAATCAATATATGAGTATGCTTGATAGAGAAAATATATTTTATGCTTCTTTAAAAGGATATAATGGTCAAAACTATCCATTTTCAATACTAAATGAAAATATGATATTTATTGATAGTAGTTTTGAAGAAAATGTAGAATTTTATAAAGTACTTAGTCATGAATTAGGACATAGTTATGAGGCTAATCTATATTTAAATAGTGGTAGAATAAGAGAATGTGATAAAACATTCAATAGTCCCTTTTATGAAGTACCATCTTCATTCATAGAATATACCTATATTAATTATTTAATAGAAAATAATATTTATAAAAATGAAGCTAATATGCTTTTATACGATTATATAATAGAGTTATTAATAAATAGTATATATGCAAATATTATATGTAGAATATCAGATATAGAAAGTAAATTTGATGAAGAATTAAAAATAGATGTTAAAGAGTTTACTACTTATTTAGAGACAATAGGAAGAAACTATAATGTACATCTTGCTCCCGAAAATAATAAGATATCGCTAAGAGATCCCTTTATATATGGATTTGGTCAATTATTTAGTATATATATGTATGAAAATTATAAGAAAGATCCTGAATACTTTAAGAGAGAATTTAATAAATCATTATTAGACTATTCACTTACTGAAGATATGTCTTCATTTAAAAGAGTAGGAGTATCTTATGAAGAATTAATAAAAGGAAATACTTTAAAGAAAGTACTAACTAAGAATAGTTAGTACTTTTTAAATACTTATTTATATAATAAATATGATGAATAGTAACAGTTAATATATTTAATATACTAGATATGATTAAACTCCATAATCCTATCTTTAAATAACTTAAAATAGTTAAACTAAGTAGTTTAATTATACCACCATATAAAGTACCTTTCATAGCCTCTTTGGAATATCCCATACCATTTAGACTGCTGGTAAGAGGAGCCTGTATGTAATGTAATAAAAAGAAAGGAGCAGTTACTTTTATATATTCTAAACCTAAATTAGTATTATATACTAATTTTAATGGTACATCTGGTATAAAGATGAATATTAAAGTAGAAGGTATTCCGATAAGTAAAGAGAAGATAATAGCTTCTTTTATTTTCTTTTTAGTATGTAATATATTACCCCTACTATAAGAATTAGATACTACAGGTAGTATAGCGGATGATATAGCTAAAGTAAAGAAACTTGGTAGTAATAATAATGGGTATACATAACCATTAATAATACCATATTCTAAAGTAATATAGTCATTAGAGTATCCAATATATTTAAGCATATTAGTAAGTATAATGGGTTCAAAGAAATAAGTAATAGAACCAATCATTCTTGCAGTAGTAGTGGGTATACTAATACCTAGTATTTCTCTAATAATTTTATTATCTTTGTGAAAGTCTTCTTTTACTATTTTTTCTTTTGGTAAAAAGAAGAGAAGAACAATAATAGAAAAACCTTCACTTAAGATATTAATTAGTACCACAAAAGTAATCGCAGTAGTAAGACCATACTGCATCATATTACCTACGATTAAAATAGTAAGAATAAGTCTAACTATTTGCTCAATAATATTAGATAGAGTACATGGAAAAACTCTTTCTTTACCAAAAAAATAGCCTTTAATAATGCTAGATACTGCAATAAAAGGAAGAGTAATACCAATAGATATTAATGGATAATATAAGTCACTAGAATGTAATAGATTTTTAGCTAGAATAGGGGATATAATAAACAATATAATAATAAGTAAAATATTATATACTAATATTATATATGTAATAGGTATAACTATTTTTTTACTACTTTTCTTTCTTTCAGATACCATCTTTGTAATAGCGGTAGGTACTCCAAGATTACATAAAGTGATAAATAAATTAAAAGTAGGAAGAACGAGCATATATTTGCTGATGCCTTCTGTACCAATAGTTCTAGTAAGAACAATCTTAATAGCCATACCAAGTATTTTAGTAATTAGACCTCCAATAATTAATATAATAGTGGATTTAACAAATTTATTTTTCATAATAAATTATATGAAGAAATATTAAATTTATCATAGTATTTTTAGTATATTTTATATGTATCTGTTTAATACTATTACTGGTGATTATATGGATAAAAAAAGATATAAAGAAATAGTAGATAAGCATACTCCAAAAGAAAATGTTATAAAAAATGCTCTCGTAGCCTTTATAGTGGGAGGAATTCTTGGTAGCTTATCAGAACTACTACTTAGAGGTTATATGATGTGGTTTGATTTACCTAGAAAAGAATCAGGAGTAATGGTAATACTTACTTTAATAACGATTGCTTCAGTTCTTACAGCTTGCGGTGTCTTTGATGTACTAGTAAGTAAAGTAAAAGCTGCTCTTATAATACCAATAACGGGATTTGCTCATTCGATGACATCAGCAGCCCTAGAATATAAGCACGAAGGCTTAGTACTTGGAATAGGTTCTAATATATTCAAACTAGCGGGAACTGTAATACTATATGGCGTAGTAGCAGTATATTTCTTTGGACTAATAAGACTACTAGTGATGGGAGGATAATATGACAACTAAATATAATAATGTTTTTATTGAGGATGCTTATACAGTATGCGGTAATTATGAAAATGATGGACCATTATCAAAATATTTTGATAAGAAACATAAGAAAGATTTATACTTCGGTGAAAAATCTTGGGAGAAGGCTGAAGTGCATCTTTTAAAAGAAGCTAATGAAAATATTCTAAAGAAGAATAAATTAAAAGAACAAGATATTGATCTTTTAATATCTGGAGATTTACAGAATCAGATAGCGGCTTCTGACTATATGGCTAGAGACTTTGATATACCTTTTCTTGGAATATTTGAAGCATGCTCGACAAGTAGTGAAGGGCTAATTATTGGAAGTAATTTTATTGAAGGAAAACTATGTAAAAGAATATTAGTTTCAACATCTAGTCATAATATGGTTAGTGAGAAACAATTTAGAAATCCTACTGAATATGGTACTCCTAAACCAAAGACTGCTACTTTTACCGCTACTGGGGCAGTATCGATACTACTTACCAATAAGAAAAATAAAGTAAAAATAGAGTCTTCAACAATAGGAAAGGTAGTGGATATGGGGACTACTGATGTTAATCATATGGGAGCAGTAATGGCTCCAGCAGCAGGAGATGTTATATATAATCATTTGACTGATACTAAAAGAGATACATCTTATTATGACTTAATATTAACTGGAGATTTAGGAGTATATGGTAAAGAAATACTGAAAGATTATATGCTTACTAAGTATAATATCGAACTAGGAGATAATTATAATGATTGTGGTACTATGTTATATGATATAAAGCGTCAGCCTGTCTTCGCGGGAGGATCTGGACCAGTATGTTCTGGCTTAGTAAATTTTGGTTATATATATAAAGAAATGCTAAAGGATAAATTTAAGAGAGTATTAATAGTACCAACAGGAGCTATCTTCTCACCAACATTTACTTTTCAAAAAGAATCAATACCTGCGATAGCAAACTGTGTTAGCCTGGAGGTAGTAGAATGATGACTTATATTTATGCCTTTCTATTTTGCGGCTTTGTATGTATGATAGCTCAGCTTATTCTAGATAATACGAAGCTTACTCCTGGTCATGTAACTAGTATCTTTGTTGTAGTAGGAGCTTTACTTGATGTAGCGGGTATATATGATAAAATAGTCTTGTATGCTGGAGCAGGAGCTTTAATTCCTATTACCTCGTTTGGTCATTTACTTATTCATGGAGCTATGGAAACAGGTGCTACCCTAGGACCATTAGGACTTGCTTTTGGTATATTTAATTTAACATCTGCAGGTATATCAGTAGCCTTATTCTTATCATTTGTTTTAGCTTTAATATTTAAACCTAGACATTAATTAAATTATTATATCCCTCTTAAGCCTGTAGTCTTAAGAGGCAAAAGGAAGCCTTAATTTTAAGTCTTCCTTTTGATTTATTTATTATTGTTTATAACTTCATTTAAAAGATTACCTAAGTATTCATTACCTTCTTTATTTAGATGAATGTTATCAGGAGTTAAATAATTAAGATCCTTTATTTCACTATAGACATTAATATATCTAACATTTTCATAATCAAATTTAATATTACTAAGTTTTTTATCAGTAGAAATAATATAAATATTATGACCATCACACAATTTAATTAAATTATTATATTCTTTCTTACTAATATTAACACTATTATCAAATAAAAATACAACATTATGATTAAGAGTATTATCTTTAATCTCCTTTTTAATCTCTTTTTTCAAACTATTATAATTAAAATTTTTATTAGTTATATAATTGGCATTAGTAAAATTAGTTTTAATATTATTAAAAGCATTAAGTAGCAAATCATTACCATAAAAACTAATTTTACTTTTTATTTCTTCATCATGTTTATTAATCATATTATTTTTCTTTTCAATATATTTTTCTTTATAAATATTATAAATAGCATTATAAATAGTATCCGTATATACTTTTCTTCCTTCATTAGTTAAATGAATACCATCATAAGTAAAATATTCGTTATGCCCTCTTGAAATAGAATACCAATCAATAATATGTAGATTAGAATGAGAAGAAGCCAAGTTGTTTAATCTTACATTAACATCAGTCAAATTAACAGTATTAATCCAAAAGATATCTCTATCTTCACAAGTTCTAAGTATTTCTTCTTTACATTCTAAAGAACAGTCTCCGTTAGTTCCTAAGTTAAATATGATTGGATTACCAAGTACATTATTATTTTTTAGTGTAAGTAAGATATCGTTTATACCCCAAGCAGTACGAGACACCTTACCATCAAAGTACCCATTAGGGAATCTATTATATAGATTATTGACCGCTCCAAGAAGTACTGAGTCGCCAATTCCTACCACCGGTAAATTAGTTACTATTTCATCCAGTTTACTTTCATCTTCTTCAAGAGTTTGTAATTTTTTTTGCCAATTATCTTCTTCCTCCTTTAATTTAACCATGTAATTATCTTTACTATCTTTTACTAACTTTTCATTTTGCTCTAATTGATTTTTTAGTTTATTAATATCTTTAGTATAATCAACCGCTACTACATATTCATATATACCATATATTAATATTCCAGAAAACATAAATCCTAATATATATCTTATATTTTTATACTTTTTATCCTTATTTGTAGTAATAAAATGTAGTAACATTGATAAAAGTATTGTAATTATAATAATTAAAAATAATTCTAGATATTTATTTAGATCTATATATTCAAATAAATAAATTACAACATACTCTATTAAATATATCTCATAACTAATACTAGAAGCATAACCTATAATCTTATCAAATTTATTAGTATTAGCCCAATTGTCACATATCAAAGTAGCATAATCAGTAATTCTTACGCTAAGTAGGGTAGTAATAATCATACCTAAGTAAATATATTTAGAACTAGGATTAATAAAAATAAATAGCAGTAATAAAATAACTAAGTAAGTATAAAAAATACATTTCTTTAAAATAGGACTTTTAATTTTTGAAGATACTAAGTTTCCATAATAATGATGAATAAATCCAAGAGTTATTCCAAAAAATAGGGCAAATATTCTGGTAAAAGTATTATAATAAGTAAATAAAATACCATTATTTACACCAGAGTAATAAAAGTAAGCTCCTCCTAATAAAGAAATAACTAAAGTAATTGTAACTGGAATAATCCTATTAATTTTATCTCCTATCTTTTTTAGCAAAAGAAAGATAAAAGGAAATACTAAATCAAATTGCATTAATATAGCCATATACCATAAATGTATAAAAGGTGATTCTAGTCCACTTCTAAAATAATCCATATTCGTCATAACCTGCCAGAAGTTATTATATCCCAGCATAATTGATGTTACTTCAGGTTTTAAATTAAACCAATTAACATCTAAAAATAATTTAATAACTCCAATAGATACAAATACCACAATTAACATTGGCAAATACAATCTAAATAATTTATTTAAATAAAATTCTTTAAAAGATATCTTTTCTTTTTTAAACAGTTTTATTGTAGATAGATATCCACTTATAACAAAAAAGATAGATACCGCTAAAAAGCCACCTTTTAGCATATTTAAATGATATAAAAATATCATAATACAAGAAAATATTCTAAGAATATCAATATATTTAAAATGTTTATTATTACTACTCATATTATTACCCCTAACTATTATAAATAAATTATATCATGAAGAAATATAAAGATAAATATGAAAAAGAAAAATAGTTTATAATTTATAGTTTAATATGTAAAATAAATATTTTTAATTGACAAAGTATTAAAAATATACTACAATGAAATAGACATTTGCGAAGTAACTATTTTCATCTTAAGATAAAACTACAATGAGAATGTAGTTTTTTGTCGTGTAAGTAAGGAGGGAGATATTATGAAAATTGAAAGAGAAGAATTTGAAAAAGAAAGAAATTATCTTAATAAGACAGTTAGTTTAATTAGAAAGAAGATTTCTAATTTAGGACAAGAATTATTTGATGATGATTCCAAAGTACTAGAGTTTAAAAAATTTATTTGGGATTCACACGCTGAAATGGATCCAAGTGAAATGCGCAGTATGATGGCAGAATCTGATCTTCAAGTATCAATTATGCAAGGTAAAGGAAATTATCTTCAAAGACTATTTAGAATACAAGATAAACCATATTTTGGTTCTATTAGATTTAAAGATAGTGAAGGGGAAGAAGATATTTATATTGGTATAACCCATGTTGAAGATAAACTAAATTATTATGTTCACGACTGGAGAAGTCCAATATGCAGTATGTTCTATGATTATGAAACAGGACCCGCTAGTTACAAAGCTCCAAGTGGAATAATAAAAGGAGAAATAACTAAAAAAAGACAGTATATAATTGAAAATGCTGAGTTAAAACATATTTTTGATAACGATTTAAATATTAGTGATAGTCTTCTTCAAGAGGTACTTGCAGAAGAATCTTCAGATAAAATGAAAAATATTGTTAATACCATCCAAGAAGAGCAGAACAAAGTAATAAGAAATACTGAAGATAAAAATCTTATTGTGGAAGGTATTGCAGGTTCTGGTAAAACAAGCGTAGCTCTACATAGAATAGCCTTCTTATTATATAGAATACCGAACTTAACATCCTCTAATGTCGTGGTATTTACTCCTAATAAAGTATTTTCAGAGTATATTTCTAATGTCTTACCAGAACTTGGAGAAGATAATACTTATGATATGACCTTCTACGACTTATTATGTCAGAATATTAATGAATATAAAGATATTGAAAATTTTACAGACTTTATATCTAGATATTATAAAAAAGAAGTAATAAATTATGATTTAGTTAAGTATAAACAATCAGATGAAATAATTAAAGATTTAGATGATTATGTAAAAGATATATTAAATAATATTAGTTTTACTAAAAATTTAGAGTTTGATGGCTTTATTGATATTAGTACTGAAGAATTAAATAAAATGTTAACTTATAAATATAGTAACTTCCCTTTATTTGAAAGAATAAAAGAAATGAGTGAAAAGATAGCCTATAATAATTATGCTGGTAATACTAAATATGCAAGAAATATTGAGAAGTTATTGAAAGAAAATTTAAATATTAAATTAGATTTAAAAGCTATATTTAATAATTTCTTTATTAGCAAATATTCTAAATATAAAGATAAAATTGATGGTAATTATTTATATTATGAAGATGCTTGCATATTCTTGTATTTAAAGAGTCTATTAGTAGGATTTAACACTAACCATGTAATAAAACAAGTTGTAATAGATGAAGCTCAAGACTATAATAAATTACAATATCTAATTATTAAAAAAACATTTAAAACAGCTAATTACACTATACTAGGAGATTCTAATCAAACAATAAACCCTTATTATAAATATGAATCATTAAAAGAATTAACAAATATGTTTGAAGGATCAAAGTATATTACTCTTACTAAGACATATCGTTCTACTGATAAGATAATAGATTATACCAATAAGATATTAGGATTAACTTTATCAGTAGCCATTAGAAATCAAAAATCTAACGATATAATCTTTAGAAACAATGTTAAAAAAGAAGATTTTATTAAAGATATAAATTATTTAAAAGAAATGTCTAAGAGTATAGCTATTATAACTAAAGATGATAAAGAAGCAGAAGAAGTATATAATATGTTAAAAGATGACTTTGATATCATGTTACTTGGAGGCTATGGTCATATAAAGAGAGATTTGGTAATAGTTCCTTCTTATACTGCTAAAGGATTAGAGTTTGATTCAGTAATCATTTATAATGACATGGATAACAAGTATACTAAAGAAGATAAATATTTATATTATGTTGCTTGTACTAGAGCACAACATAACCTAATTATATACAATGGAGAAGAATAAAATATCTTCTTCATTTTTAGTATAATTCATGATATAATACAAGTACAAGGAGGCTTTGAAATGAGAGAAAGAGTAAATTATTTTATATTAAATAATGGTGCACTATTTAGTACTGATAATTGTGGTATTGAAAACAACTTAGAAGATTGTATTTATATAGAAAAAACAGGAACAAGTAATAGTCCTGAAATATACATTAGTGAAAAAAAGGATAATAAATTAGTTAGAATGGGTGAATATATTGATGACTATGAATCACTTATGAATTTTATTGCCAATAATAAATTAAGCATTATGTGTATAAGAGGTTTTGATAGAATAACTATGAGTAAATTTATATCAGATTTTAATAAAACAAAAGATACAAGTATTGCACAAATCAAATTTTCAAATGATGTAGAGCAAGCAAAATACGAAAGACACTTAGTAACTAAAAAAGGCAGAATGAAAAGGGTACATCAAAAACTAGAAAGTGTAAATGAAATTGAAACAATAGAAGACTATATGAAAATGTTAAATAGTGCCTTTAACAAAGGAAAACATGAATCACGTAAAAAAATTATAAACCTAAAAAGAGACAGAAAATAAAAATTAACAAGGAAGACCATAAGGCTTCCTTGTTCCTCTTAAGACTACAGGCTTAAGAGACAATAAAAAAACTAACTCATTCATGAGTTAGTAGTAAACAATATTGGTACGGACAAATAGTATATCCGAAACTTTAGGAATAGTTGATAAACAACTAATCACTAGATACATTTTACCATAGATATAGTTTATTTCAACATTTTTTAGTAAAATTTGTATAACTTTTTTAATCTTTTACAATTGGAAAATATTTCTCATAATCATTATAATTTGTTAAGTAATCTAAAAATTTTGGTAAATTTCCTTTATCTCCATTATATCCAATTTCTTTTTCTAAAATTTCACTGAACATATAATATTTGTTTTTTTGCAATTCAGTATTAATCTTATTATTAGTTTCATCACTAGATTTATCTTCATCAAATAATAAAACTACATCAATTCCTAAATCTTTAAATATCTCAATAAACGGAAAATAATGTGGTTTACCATAGCAAGGGAATATACTATATTGTTCAAATTGTTTTCCAGCTTTATTTAATACTTTCTTTAAAAATAATTGATCATTTATACCTTCAACTATATATACTTTAGTTGAAAAAAGTGCATTCATAAATTCTTTTTTATGAATCTCTAATATATTATTTTTTAGTTTTACTTCATTATAATATGTTTTTGAATTTGAATATAGATTTTCTATATTAATCGTACTAGGTAAGGAGTTTGCTGCTTTTTTGAAATTTATTATTTTAGGTCCTTTGTATTCGAAATCATTAAAAATATATAAATTATCAAAATCAATGTTTAACATATTTAATAATTCAGGTGAATGAGTTGCTATATGCACATCTTTAGTCTCACTTAATTTATTTATTAGATTTGCAGTTATATTAAGCATAGATGGATGAGAATGATTTTCAGGTTCATCTAAAAGTATAAATTGTTTATTACTTTTTTCAATTAATCTAAGCAAAAAATGTAATTTTTGACCACTTCCCATACTTGCTTTTAAATCATCAGCATTTATTTTTACTAGTTTTTTATATTCTCTGGTTTTTTGTGGTGCAATAACATCCTTCGTTCTTTTATGAGAATTTAAATTTAATGTTTCATCCATTAATTCATTGTACATATCTGAATTATCTTTAATAAGAGTATCTAGTTTGTTTTCAAATTGTTTCTGTATACTTGTTAATTCATCATCAACTAGCAACTCAGTTATGATATAATCCATTAAAAAGGAATTGTTAACAGTATCTTTCATTTCATCAGCAAAAACTAATTCTGATCCTAACATAATAACATCTTTTCTATCATTATCTTCATCAAATAATGATTTTTTAACTCTTTCTAGTTCGTAAGTTTTTCCATACCCGTTTGGTCCAATAAATATTTTTAACATAATTCACTCCTAACTACTAAAAAAGAGCATAGTAATCCTTATTTGTATTAATAAGTCTTTACTAGCCCTTATTTTTTTATTATCTATTTTTATTAAACATTATTTTCGCTAATCTTTTTATTCCTTTAGATTCTTCTTTTGGTTGTTCTTTTTTTGCTACATCTTCAACTGTCCAATATGAATGTTCTTCACCATTTTCATCAACATAAGTTTTTAAAACATCTTCCCATCTTTCACCATTAGTGTAATCTCTATGAATTATTTCATCAACTTGTTCTGTAGACAATGCAAGACCTAATTTTTTATTAAATTCATTTATAAATCTTTTTGCCCTTTCGTATCCTCTTTCAGGAATAGTATTTCTTGAATATAATAATTTAAGTGCAACTAATTGTAAAATTCTATGTCTTAATTCCATATCACAATTATGATCATAAACACTCTCTTTTAATTCGGTAAAATCTAATTCATCAATATATTTTTTATTAAAAATTGATAATAATTCATCTAAATTTATATTTTCATCATTATCTATGTATTCTTCTAACTCATAGTCTTTTGATACTTCACCAGTCATATGATCAGCATGAAGTAAAAAATATGATGCTTTACCAAGCCATGGATTACATTCTTCTTCATTTTTTCTATCTATTCTCATAAATATTTGAACTTTCCAGTCAACTTCTTTACCATTTTTATAAATTGGATGTTGTCCCCAACCTTTTGCTCTATATCCACATTCCATTAAACATAATTGATTATGTGGTAATCTATATAGTAATTGTCTAATATTCATTACATCAGAAATTCTCTTAATATCTTGAAAGTTCATATGTCTAGTTCCTTCAAAATATTCTAATTCTCTTTCAGGATACTTGATTTCATACCAATTAACAATATTATTAATTAATTCTTGTAATTCTTCTGTTTCCATAAAGCAATGATAACCATCTTTTATTGAGGCTTTTAACCAATTTAAAAAATCTTTATTTTTTTCTATTTCATAATCTTTTGTGTCTTGTTCATAAAATCTTTCTGCTTGTGCAATAGTCATTACCAAACCTCCCTTTGTCTAGTTACTTATTATATCATACTTTTTTTCTATTTGAAACATTATTTTACTAATTATCTTTCAAAATCATCTTTTTCTTTACTTAAATCTAATTCTTCGATATCGTCTTCAGCTAAAACATTATCTTCATACATATCATTAACAACATCAATATATTTATCGTCTTTATCATACCAACTATGAAGTTTATCATGTAAGAATGATATTAGTTTTTCAAACTTATCCTTCCAATATTCAAGAGTGTTTTTCAAATTGTGAATTTTTGATTTTAAAAATGATATTTCATTGTCTTTCTCTTTAATTGTATCATTTAAAGTCTTAACTCTTAAATCAAGTGCCTCATTATTTTCAGTTAGAGTTTTAATCTTATTATTTTTATCTTTTAATTGTTCATGAGCAGTAACTAATGTATTAGATAAAGTTTGTATTTTATCATATTCTTTGCTAGTATTATCTACCTGTTCGATAAAGTCGATAAAAGAATCTTTATCTTCTTTTGATAAAATATAATTATCTTTATTTAGTTTAGATGTTTTTAATTTATCAATTTTATCTTTTATATCTTTAGAGTTTTCTTTCAACACTGAAGATTTTTTATTTGCTTTTTTTAAGCTTTCAGTATTTTTTTCAATTTGTTTTTTTATTTCAATATAGTTATCCATATCAGATACATGAATATCACGATTTCTACCTTTTTGTTTTTGCTTTAAAGTATAATCTAAACTATATATTTGGTTAAATTCTTCAATACATAAAATTCTCATTTTATCTTGTAATCTTATTAAAGATTCTTTAGTAAATACATCAGATTTACCAACTTGTTTTTCCATACCATTTTTATTCTTATATTTTGTTGGAACACCAACAATATGTAAGTGTGGGCTTGTTTCATCATAATGAATTATAGCACTTGCTACTTTAAAGTTTGGAACAAGCATTTCTAAATCATCAACTTGTTTTTTATAAACTTCTGACATTTTCTTTTTAAAGTTTTCATCTTTAGTATCCCAATATTCTTTATCTCCAAGTTCAAGAATAATTTCACAAGCAAGATCTTTTTTCTCGTTATTAGAAACATTTTCAAAATAATTATCTATCATTCTACTAGGTCTAGATTGCTTTGAATTGTATTCTAATCTTGCTTCTTCAAATTCACTTAAATATAATTCTTTTACATCATCAAGTGGAGAAGAAGTACCTTTAACTATTTCTATTAAGTCTTGGTCATTATCATATTTTCTATAATTATGTTTATCTACCTTTGATAATTGTCTTACATTTTGAATAGCATTATTTGGTAAAGATGTTGTTCCACTTAAATTGTTTTTACCATTTGTTTTAGATATATTCTTTCTATTTTTATCACTACCTAGATGTAATGAATAAGCAAGTTCTGGCATAGTTTTCCTCCTTTCTGAAAGTGACCACTAGAGTGGCCATTTTGGTCATCCAAAATTTCTAACCCCCTAGGAATTTTGGACGTTCCACACAAAATATCCAGTGGGCTAAGGTTTAACACCTTAGAATCCGTTTACTTTATTCCGTAATAACTATAAACTTCGTATATAGTTAAATCTACATAAAGTATTAATTTTTAAATTGCTATCGCCACTTTCATTTACTTCGTAAACAAAACGTGCCACGCATTTTAAAAATCTTCTTCGGTAACATTATCGGGTATTGTTTCAAATACATCTCTAATGTTTACCTTTATATCATTCGGGTTATTCTTTGTAGCAAGCATTCCCATTGATAACCAATTATTATCTCCGTTATTATCTTTTTGTAAAGGGAATACTCTTATAGGACAGTATACAGCTGAAAATGGAGAAGTATATTATACACATGTCGTTGCGGCTTATACACTATATACATTAACGAATACAGGAACCTGTGATGTCTTTTTGGATGGAAGCGCAGACGGAGGAGCAATTCAGGTAACTGTAAAGGATCAAGATAATAAATCTGTTGCGGTTTCAGATAAAGTTGCTGCTTCTATTAGAGTAGGTCTTTCGGTTGGAGACGGTGACGACGAACATCTTGTATTAGTTTATGCTCCTGTAAATCCTACAGGAAAAGGCAATGATGTAAATGCAACGGAAGGATGGAGTGTTGTTGCCGATGAAACAAGTACAAAGCTAGCCTCTTATCCACATATTAGTGAAACGAATTATGAGTGGACAGATAATGGTGTCACAAAGAATTTTGCAGTTACAAAAGATGGTTTAAATTATGTGAAAGGCAATAATGCTACACCACTTACAGAAGCAAATTATGAAGGTGTTCCTTTACGTGTATATGTATGGTTGGAAGGCACAGATGCGGATTGTATTAGCTCCGTTGTTGATGGTGATAACAGAGTATTCAATGTTACACTTCATCTGGCAGGTGTAACAAAAACTTCTGCAAGTAATACAATTGGAAATTAAATGCAAACCGAAGAAAAGCTATGATGAGTAGAACTTATTCGCCATGGCTTTTCTTTTTCTCCGATTTTCCCATATTGTCTACTATCCCCAATCTCCTTCCTGCATTTTTCAGTACATCTGATGAATTGCTATTTCCCCAACTTATGGTATAGTCATGTAACTGAAAAGAGAACTTCAGAAGGGAGAAATGCAATATGCGAAAAAAACAGGATATCATATGGAAGCAAAGTACACTATGGGAATCGGTGGAGAAATGGGTGACTAAGTATCTGAAAAAGAATCACCCAGAATATCGTGAACTCCAGGTGAAAGCAATGAGAATTGTGGACGAAAATCCAGCACTGCGGATACCTGGCTTTCATTTTTATGAATCATTTCTTTCCCGAAATCAGGACTGGACGGATTGCAGTTTGTACGCAGCGGATAGGGATTGCGGACAATGCCGCAGGCCCGCCTGACGCTT